>Ga0172374_1000007_pt1 | contig 210723 bp, 215 predicted proteins | sample LakKiv3m_FD_114536 | JGI IMG/M metagenome (GOLD analysis project Ga0172374, IMG submission 114536) | Freshwater microbial communities from Kabuno Bay, South-Kivu, Congo - kab_092012_10.3m | ecosystem: Environmental > Aquatic > Freshwater > Lake | place: Democratic Republic of the Congo... | reverse complement strand
TGCTTGGCAAAAGAGGTTTACGATCCGAAAACCTTCATCCCTCACGCGGCGTCGCTCGGTCAGACTTTCGTCCATTGCCGAATATTCCCAGTTGCTGCCATCCGTAGATGTATGGCCCGTGTCTCAGTGCCATTGTGGGGGGTCGTGCTCTCACACCCCCTATCCGTCGTCGCCTTGGTAGGCCGTTACCCCACCAACTAGCTGATAGACATAAGGCCGCTCCTAAACCGTAGAGTTAACTACTTTGAACTTGCGTTCACATACCGAATTACCCCGTCTTTCGACGAGCTATGCGATAGTTCAGGGTACGTTCCTTACTTATACTCACCCGTCCGCCACTGGAATTCAAATCTTGCGACTCAAAATCCCGTTCGACTTGCATGCTTAAGGCACGCCGCCAGCGTTCATCCTGAGCCAGGATCAAACTCTCAAAAAGAATTGACGCAGGAGCACTTAGTTTGACCTAAATACTGCCTACATCAAAAAAAATCCTATCACCATTCGATTGTTAACGTGCCATCTCGAGGGAAACAATCAATTTCACCCGACGGGTCTCAGACATTCTGACTTTCGCTCTCACGCGAAAGCTAAGGACCGCTTTATACAATCGAGCGAAAAAAAGCCCCGCCATTGCGGGGTTTCTTTGAGAAAACCTCAATGACGATGCTCTTAGTCACTCATTGTTTACCTATTATAGTTGAGACAAAGATTCTCGTCAACAAGGGATATGCCATATAATAACGGTATGGGTGAAACGGTACCGGTGGGCAGACACAACGCGGATAACATCCTCCGTCCCCTCGAAACCGGCGTCGTGGAATCCTTCGACAAACTGTTTGCCGCCCGGGAAAAAACCTTACGGAGGCGGGTTGGCGACCTTATCCGGAACAAACAGGAATTCTTAACCGGCACCTTCCCCAATGTCGTCAGGATGGGCACTGAACACCCGGAACTTTCCGGCGGAGTTCTGTACATGATGGGGATACTTACCGAGCATATTCCGAAGGGCTCGGAAGCGATCAATAGCATCCCGCGGCGCTTCGCAGAACACAAATCAACCAGGCACGTGAAAGACGTACGAAGCCTCCTCCGGGATATCCATGCCACCAATGAAAAACGGGGCGATCGGGACACAAAGATTGTACGTGTCGGTTCAAGTGAAATCCGCGCCCGGTCTGCAAAATCCCAGACGCCGGTGGAAACGGCGGAAAAGATGCGGGTCGTCAACACTGAGCTTCTCAGAGCCCGCATCACAAAAGAGCTTTACGACTTTACACAATGTCCGGTTCGCGTCAAATATGCCAAAGACGGAAGGGTTATTGACCTGGGGATCAACAGCAGCGAAGTTTCGATACTTAACAAGGACAGCAAAACGGGAAAACCCATGGTGTTTCTGTGTTCCAGCGCCGGCAACCCGGCCGGTGTTGAGTCCTATGCCGTCGAATATGCGTTACGTACCGGCAATAAAGTGATAATTATCGGCCATCCTGACGGCGCAAGCGGCTTTATGACCAAACAATTCGCTGACGCAGCCGTTGCCGATGCCAATCCGCCGAATGTTGACGCCGGCAGGCAGTTCGAACCGCCGACGTACGAACCGCACACGCAGTTTTTCAAGCAGGCAATAACAACACTCCTGCCGGAAGGAAAATTCGACTTGTATTCACACTCGGGCGGCGGCATCATGGCCAAAAACCTGTTAAATGATCCCGACATGAACAAACGGGTAACGAATGCAGTATTTTTAAATCCGGCGGGAGTTTCCACCATGCACACACTGTTCCCGCAGGCATTCCGAAGAATGGTGCCGGTTGCGATGGCCAAGGATATGGTGAAAGATGTCCCCCATGTCCTGCGCTCCACGTTTGAACTGGACAGAAACGAGCCCTCCCACAATGAAGCATTCTGGTTCAGGGACCGGGTCACGGTCGCCATCCAAAGCGGGTCGCACTACCGTCAGCCGGGATGGGATACGATGAGGGTAAACGGCGGAAAAATCGTGCTTTTCGTAGGAGGCAGGGACCTGGCAGTCGGCGGAAAACAGTTTGCGAGCTACATGCAGTCACGGCTCAGGGACAAATCCCGCCCCCTTCCGTCTCCACCGTCTTGGAGTATGACCGTCGCGCCCATCATGTAACCCCATTTGCCCACCCGGAGGAAACGATGGACCGCATTGTGAAAAAACACTTCCCCAATTACCTGCGAATATCCTGACAATACGCTTCCGAATTCGCTGCTACCGCATCATAGATAAACCCGGCAATTTGCCGGTGTCCCTCCCCGTCCGGATGGGAATCCGGTAGCAGACTCACCTGAGGCAGACGGAAAACCGCAACATTCGGGTATTCGGACGCTATCCCCATGATATCGGCCGCCAAACGGTCTTCGATATGGCTATCCAGAAGCAGCATAACCCGGACGCCCCTGACCGTCCCCAAAAATCCGGATAGCAGCCGGGACTGGTACCCGTAGATCTCCGATTCGCTCCCGTATACTTCCCGGAGTCGCTGCCTGAGCTTTTTTTGCACCGCTTCCCCGAGCGCTGTTCCTTTCATGCCTGCCTGCTCGCTTTCGAGGACTATCGTAGGCAACTCATTGCGCACGAAGGAAGCCCGCTCGGAAAAGTCGTTCCCCTGGATATACCACGCAATGATATCGGGTTCGTACTTAGCTCCCCGGAGCCTGTATCGTTCCGCGGAAAATTCGATGTCATATCCGGGCACGCCTAAGTTGATAACCTCATATCCGTTTTGGAGGCATGGTGGTTTTTCGTTGAGCATATCCTCAAGCCGTTCCGAGAAGTTCTCCCTCGTATCGACAAACATGCCGAAGGTAAACGAGTCTCCCAGCGTGACCATACGGAGTATTCCGGGTTGTTTACCCTTCACGTAATCCCTGCGCTCATGGAGGGAGTCAGCATTATAGGTATAGGTAACCGCGTTATGGAACCATTCGGCATCCTGCGCTTCGGCGACCGAAGCGGCTGGCTCGAAATATGCCGATACAGTGCTTTCCGGGTTGGACACGAAATAGTCACGTGGAAGCCGGATAACATCGCGGTCCCGGGAAGCGGCGATGCGCGCATACATATACCGGGCCGCAACTGCCGTCAGAGCGATACACATTACGACCCAAAGTGCCATGACTACCCAACGAAACCGGATCATTCGATGCATCATGCTTGTCTGGGGCGGCTTGCGTGCGGAAGCAGTACAAATGCCGCGATACCCCCCGTTCCGAGTCCGACAAAAAGCCCGCCTGCGACATCGGAAAACCAATGGTGTCCCAGATAAATCCGGCTCACGGATACCGTCGCAACAAATAGAATAGAGAGAATCGCGACCCCCCAACGAATTGGAGTACGGCGACCCTGCCACCATCCCTGAAGCTCTGCCAACGCGAAAAGAATAAATGCCATGAAAGCGGCACGTGCGGCATGACCTGACGGATAGGAATATTGCTCGTTAATGTAATCGGCAGGAAACATACTCTCCGGGTTTTTGATCATGCTAAACGGCGGCGACGGGTGATGTACGATGGACTTCCCCACCATCTCGGCCAACACAAGCAGGGTAAGCATCAGGAGAATGGCTGCGGCCCGGAAACGGATACGTTTTGTCTTCCGGTCATACGCCGCAACAGTAGCAAGCACCAAAACGACCGCCACGGTAAAGCCGGGACTGGCAAAGAACGTTGCGCCTTCCATGGTATTTCCGACAAGGAGCGCCGCCCGGAGATGGGTGGATTTATCTATCCGTTCCTGAACCTTGACGGTTACCGCAAAGTCCAGCCGCCGCAATGCGTCCCGATCCTCAAACTTGGAAAGCAGCGTAAAACCCAGCAGACAGAAGATCCCGATCGTAAGAAACGCCATTGCCCGCATATATCCTTACCTGGTTGCCCCACACGGAACAAGAAGGTGTTTCATAAGATGCCCAAACATTTCATCAGCAATCTGCCGGTGACTGTCGGGACTCGGATGTCCGTCGGCGAGTGCCCGTGTATACGTGAGGTTTGGCATGTGCGTGACGCGGGCATTTTCGGACACCGCGCGGTCGATGATCGTCTGATATTTTTCCGGCAATTCCTTGTCGGAAAAAATAACCGCCGGAACGGACATAGTACTCACCCATGCGCCGATCTTTTCAGCCTGGTGCTCGGGTATGGCTTTATCTCCAAACGCAAGTGTCGTATCGCTTGAAAGTATTTCGCTGGTCTCCTGTGCGAATTTGTCATAGGGAATACCCTCCCGGGCAAGCATCATTTTTATGTCCTGCCACAGGCTCTGCCCGAATGATGCCGATTCGTTGAAGTCGTTCTCAATAAGGTACCAGAGCACGAGGTCCGGCTGGTACTTTTCGGCGCGGTACCGGTAGCGGTATGCCGACATCTCCGCATCATATCCCGGCACGCCGAAATTCAATACTTCAAATCTTTTTGGCGTGGAGCACTTCGTCTTGTTATTGAGAAGCGCTTCAGGCTTATCCGAATACGTTTCGCCATCGCCGACGAACAATCCGTAGGTAAACGAATCCCCCATAACGACGATACGGAATGTATCGTTCGGTTTTTCTACCGTATACTCACCGGTATCCCGAAGACCGTTGCTATTTATCGTATGGATGATTTTTCCCCCGAGCCAGGCGGGTGCCATTTCGTTTTTCGTTCCGGGCTTGGGCTCATAAAAGCCGGAAAGCTCGGACTCGGGACGAAGGAGGGTTTCTTGGGTAAACGGGACGACTGCCGTCTCGCGCTTCCTGCCGATCGGCCCATGGATCTTCAAAAGCCGCCAACCCAACATCCCGATTACGCCCGCCTGCACGACAACGAGGGTAACTAACACGATCGTGAAGTGGCGCATATGCACTATCGTATCACGTCTCATGCTGCTTCATGATCTCGTAGAGGATGATCCCGCAGCTGACCATCACGTTAAGACTCTTGTTGATCCCCCACATGGGCATTTCCACGATGAGGTCCGAACGGTCAAGCACCTCAGGGGAAACGCCGGTCGTTTCATTTCCGACGATAATGGCTAGCGGGAAGGTATATGTTGCCCGATGAAACGGAATGCTCCGGGCGTCCTGCTCGACTGCTGCTATCGTGTACCCTTCCGCTTTGAGCCGTTTCACGGCATCCATTGTGTGCTTCTCGTATTCCCAGGAAACCCATTGCCAGGTATTTATGGATGCCTTCTTAATCCTGGAGTTTGGCGGGGTAAGCGTTTCGCCGCATAGGATGACCTTTTGGGCGGCCACCGCGTCCGCAAGCCGGAATATGGACCCGACGTTATAGGTATCCAACACATTGTCGCAGATGATGACCACCGGATTCTTGGGGATGGACTTAGCGATATCAGGATCCGCTTCCGCAGTCCGAAGCTCTTTGGCATTCATTTTTATCATAGCGCTCATTATACCAATTTGCTACGATTCCTATCGGAATGGCAGTACGCATACGGACCTTACTGATGGTATTGGCGGTTGCCGCAGTGATCGCGCTCGTTTCCCTCGGCATTCACCGTAGGACGAGGGGTATCTGTCCACGGTGCAACGTCATTGTGATCATGATCGATTCGCTCCGGGCCGACAAACTCCCGTGTTACGGATACCACTACAACACCGCACCAAACATTTGCGCGTTCGCCTCCGATAACATACGCTTCATGGAAGCATATGCCAACTCATCCTGGACACTCCCAAGCAGCATATCGCTCTTCACCTCACTCTATCCTTCACACCATAATATCGGCACGACGATGTCGAACGCCGTAACAAATGAGGTTACGACTCTTCCCGAACACCTGAAAGGACTGGGGTACGAAACGGTATTCGTAAGCACTCCGCAGCCAAACGTCGGACTCAGACAAGGGCTCTTGGCGGGATTTAGCTCGACCCACGAAACGGAAAATACGCTCGAAAACTCTCTCCCCGCATGGTTAGATGCTATAGACGGCATTCGGGATGCCAATAAAAAGAATGTCCCGGTATTTGCGTATTTCCATACGGACGAGGTGTGGTCATACGCGCATGACTTTTTGCGGAGGCATGATTCCTTCCCCCTGGATCCGACGTATGCATTTTCGGATTTTCCACCCATCCGCTTCGACGAAAAGCTCCGCAAAAAAACACTCGAAATACTCCTTGATGAAGCGGTCTTACGGATTGCTTTGCCTGGATCCAGCCAGTATAAAACCTGGTACCAGTCTTTGCGGGAGGCGCCGACCCTCATGGAAGCGGAGCGGGTGTTCCGGAGCCTGCCTGAACGTATCCGCCTTACCAGTTCCGCGCATTATGTCGCTCCCAGCCTGGATGATACCCGCCATCAGGAATTCGTCGACCTCAAACGCCATGTGTATGACGAACACATACGGACGACAGATCTGCTTCTTTCGGAAGCACTTACCCGAATGAAGTCCAATGCCCTGCTCGACAACACCATTGTGGTGATAACCGGTGAGCATGGGGAACTCCTCGGTGAGAAAGGTTTAACGGGCCATTCCGTGGAACTACATGACCGCGAGCTGCATGTCCCGCTCATCATGCACATACCCGGATCATCGCCAAAAATCATAACCGACCTTACGCAGCTTATCGATATTTCCCCGACGATTCTTGAGGTATTGGGGCTGCCGCCCAAAAAGACGTCCGACGGCATTAGTCTGGCATGGTGCATCCGGGGGGACATGTTCGGCTCTACCAACCGATACGCCATCTCGGAGTGGACCTTTACGGATACGGTAAAGTCGATCTTTTCTGACAAATGGAAACTTCATATGGAAACGGACAAACGCGGAAACCAATTTACCCTTTACGACCGTACAACGGATCCCGATGAGGCACTCGATGTGTCGCGTACTTATCCCCGAGTCGTCGCCACAATGGCCCGCGCATACAAAATGATCTTGCGGAAGCATCCCTCCTATCCGGTAGCGGTACAACCCTTTCCGGAGTGGCTCGACGAAGAGCTACGCAAAAACCTCATCGAAACGGAATATTTCAGCACGCCCTAGTTGGAGGTATGATACGCCTATGGACTTAATCCACGTGATCGTTCTTTCGGTCGTTGAGGGGATTACGGAATTCCTTCCCGTCTCGTCGACCGGACACCTCATCCTAGTAACGAAGCTCATGGGGATAGCGGAAACGGAATTCACCAAGAGCTTCGATATCATAATCCAACTCGGCGCCATAATGGCCGTGGTAACCCTTTATACGAAAAAAATCTTGCGGCAGCCCAAGCTCATTCTCCCGATACTGGCGGGATTCTTTCCAACGGGCGTCTTGGGCATTGTCTTCTATAAAACGATCAAATCATATCTCTTAGGAAACGATACGGTCGTCGTCGGAGCGCTTTTTGCCGTCGGAATCATCCTTATACTTCTTGAAAGGTTGTGGAAGTCTAAAAAAGAAACGGTGCAGGATTCGGCAAACGATCTTCCGCTATGGAAATATGCGGTCATCGGCCTTTTCCAGTCGGTCTCCATGATACCCGGGGTATCCCGGTCGGCCGCCTCCATCGTCGGCGGCATCATGATGGGCATGAAACGTGAGACGGCAGTCGAGTTCTCCTTCCTGCTCGCCGTCCCCACGATGGCTGCCGCAACCGGCCTTGATCTTCTCAAAAGCAGCCATACGTTTTCCCGTAACGAAATAATGATCCTCTTAACCGGCTTTGTCATATCGTGGATTACCGCGCTTGTCGTCGTCAACGCGTTCATACGGTTTATGAAACGCGCAACGTTTACGCCGTTTGGCGTATACCGGATTGCCGCGGCAATTATCTATTGGAGTATGATGCGGGTATGATGGCCATCGCGTTCACGGCGCTCGTACTACTGTTACCCGGGAGCATCGTGATTACCAGTCGCCGGCTGCTCCCCTCTCTGACAATTGCCGAGAAGATTCCCGCAGCCGTTGCCATCTCCCTTTCCTACTGGATCATCGGGTTCTGGATACTTTCGATCTTCCCCATTCCGCATACGTGGTTTATCCGCGGATCACTGATAGTGTCGGCTGCCGCATTTTGCATATGCGCCGTACGGATGAGGGCCGGCCGTTCACCTGTACCGTTACTCCGTCTTCTTACTGTGGTGCCATTGGTATTGCTTGCCGTCCCCCTTATACTCACCGCTCTGCGATCCATCGCTCCTCCAGGCGCCGACATGTCCATGCACGCGTATCTATCGGAAATCATTTTCAAGAACAACGCATTCCCGGCTACGATGCGGCCGACCATCCCGCTTGACGAAATCGGCAGGTACCCGATCGGCTTTCCCGCTATCATAGCGACCCTCATGCATGTGAACGGATTGCCCGTCTATACGAATGCCTGGATACTCACTTCCGTCACATACATGCTGTTTTCCGCGTCCATGTACACGCTGTTGCGGGGAACGTATCCGATCATTCCCAGCGTAGCCGGAGCCCTTGCGGTGAGCTTCATAAGCCGTACGCCCTATGACTTTATCGAGTGGGGGGCCAATCCGACGATACTGTCGCTAAGCTTCCTTATCTTCTGTCTCGTATTTCTCTCCCGAAGTGGTCGGCATTCGTATGCCCTTGCGGCCCTTTTTTTCGCGGCGACGTTTTATACGCACAGCATAATCACTGCTTCCGCACTATATATGGCAGTGCCGCTCCTGTTTGTGGTAAGGTCCGGAAAATCGCGTCCGGACGCACAAAGCACAGCAACATTTTTTTCGATCCTTGCCGCCGGAATACTTCCGTTTATCATCCGATTTGGGAGTAGCGCGTTTGACGTACACGAGGCAGGGCTCCGGTTTGTTTCCGGCCTCCACCGTGATGAGTTTTCCATGTGGCCGGGGACGCTCGCTACGGTTTTGCCCTCCCTTTTCCAATTTGTTTCGGATCATATGGGCCGGGACATCCTTATCCTGTACGGATCGGCGCTAGCAGTCCTCACACTTTCGCGCCATAAGGATATCCGGCTCCACATCCTCGGCATCACCATTATCATTCTCCTTGTCCTCAACTCGCGGTTCTGGATCCTTCCGCTTTCGCCGCTTCTTTACCCCAAACGCGTCATCCTGCTTCTGACAATTCCCATTGGGCTTTCTGTCACGGGCGCGTACACCTGGCTTTACTATCACGTTCGTCTCGGGCTGGTACACGCAACGCGGGATAAGCAACGCATCCTCGCAGGCTTACTCCTGTTTCTTTTTAGCTATTGGTATGCTCCGGTCATGTATAACAATCTTCGGTGGCTTCTGTCGACACCTGATCAATCCGTTCTTACGAATGAGGATGTCGCGGCAATGCACTGGCTAACACAACACGTTACTGCAGATGAGGTAATCTGGAACAATACCGAGGATGCCGGAAAGTGGATCCCCGCGGTCACGGGAAGGCCAATCACGTCGTATCACACGAACCCCTTCAATATCGGCAAGCAAACTACATCCACGGAAAGCGCGACGTACGCATATGTCGGAAACAAAACACTGACAAAAGCTCCCGATACCGATCCGGTCACCGAAGCCATACACACAAATCCGGAGGATTTTATGCTGGTTTATAAAAACGGCGGAGCTTCTGTATATAGAATCAGGCGCTAGCGCCGCTCTGTGCGGCGTTTGAGGTTTCCCCGGCGGGGACTTGGTACGTACCGAAGGACAGTGTGCCCGATGAGCGTCCCCAATAAAGCTCCCGCAAACACATCAATAGGATAGTGTACCCCCAGGTATATCCGGGAGAGCGAGATGACAACTGCCAGTATAAACAGCGCCGTCCGCCACCTGGGCTCGTACCGCGAGAGGACAATCGCCATAGCGAAGGCAACCGTTGCATGGGACGACGGGAAGGAAAACCATCCCGTACCATTCCCGACGATGACGGCACCGATATCAGGCGTCGGACGCTCTCGGGAGACGATATATTTGAGGATAAGTTCGACGAATATCCAACATATCCCAAGCGTTGCCAGGATCGGCACAAAAAACCGGTGATCCTTCGTTTCCTCCCGCACAAACAACACCACGGCGAGAAGAAACCAGATAAGCCCCCCGACTCCCACGCCGGAAATGATTAGGGCAAGCCAATCGGTTATCAACGTGTGCGGCAGATGGTTTATCGCAAGGAACAGCTGATGATCAGTGGTGAGCAGGATATCCATCATGTCAGGGCGTCGGAGATGGTGTTACTGAAGGCGTTGTTGCCCTGGTCGGAGTTACCGAAGGCGTTGTTGCCGCTTTCGTCGGGGCTACCGTGGGCTTCGTGGTTGGTCTTGCCGTCGGGCGTGCGGTCACGTCCGTGGGCGGTGTGGCTTGTGGCGTCTCCGTGACGGCGACAACAGGCGTCGGGCTGATAAAAATCACCTTTATGGCACCTTCGTCGGGAACGGGAGAGACAACCTTCCCACCCGAGATTAAGACGCCGATGATGATCACGGTGACAACTATGACCCCGATGATGATAGTGAGTGCTGCAATCGTTTTCCGGCGGTCATCCATGGCTACACTATATCATATGTGGACAAATTATTACTTTATATCTTCTTTCTTCCATGCGGCAAATGTACAGGCGGGGTATGTGCTGCAACCGTAGAATTTCTTGCCGCGCTTGCTTTTTTTGACCACGATCACACTCCCGCACCGCGGGCACGGGATGTCCACCCGTTCGCCGTATTGGCGCGTGTAGGTGCACTCCGGGAAATTGGTACAGGCGATGAATTTTCCAAACCGCCCCGTTCGGATAACCAGATCATGCGAACAATTCGGACACTTTTCATCAATATGCTCTTCCGACAGCTTTACCTTATCGGCCACCTCATAGGTCTTTTCGATGGCTTTGGCAAACGGCTCATAAAACTCCGCGATCACGGGTACCCAGGAAAGCTCACCGTTTGCTATCGCGTCCAGGTCATCCTCTAGATGCGCGGTAAACGGAAGCTCCAGGATGTTAGGGAAGTGTTTGACCAGGAAATCCGTGACCGCGGTCCCCAATTCGGTCGGCATAAGCTTCTTTTCATCCCGGGTGACGTACTGCCTATCTACGATCGTCGAAATGATCGGCGCGTACGTACTCGGTCTGCCAATCCCCTTTTCCTCCAGGGTTTTGACGAGACTCGCCTCCGTATACCGGGGAGGTGCCTGGGTAAAATGCTGCGTTTTCACGGATTCGGTAAGTTTGACGGCATCGCCAACGGCCACCTTCGGCATGACGACCTCTTCACTGTCCCGTCCAGTGATTGCCAGGTACCCCTCAAATTTTATAACCGAGCCCGACGAAGTGAACGCGTAGTGGTTAGCGCTTGTTATCGTGATGGATGTCGCATCAAACACGGCTTCGTGAGCCTGGCTCGCTATCGCCCGCTTCCAAATCGCGTCATAGAGACGGATGTGGTCGCGGTTCATATCCCCGCTGCTTACGATATCGGCTCCCCTCCGGGATACGACCGTCGGCCTGATTGCCTCATGCGCTTCCTGCGCAACCTTTGACTTGGTTTTGAACTTCCGCGAGTCCTTGGGCACATACGTGCTTCCGAATTCCCCGGAAATGAACGACCGCGCTTCCTCGATGAATTTTTCCGACAGATTGACGCTGTCGGTACGGTGATAGGTTATGAACCCTTCTTCATAGAGCTTTTGGGCAAGCTGCATCGTTTTCTTGGATGAGAAATACAGGCGCCGGCCTGCATCCTGTTGCAGCGTGCTCGTCGTATACGGCGCCGGAGGCGTCCGTTTCACTTCGCGCTTGTCTACTGCGGAAACCGTAAACGGCTCTGATAGATCCGCGATGATTGACGCAGCAGTCGCTTCATCGGAAATCGTCGAACTGGTCGTTGTGTATTTACCGTCAAAAAGTGCATACGTCAGCGTCTTCTCGTATTTGATCCCATCACGGCTTACAAGTTGTCCGCGGATACCTGACTGTCCGTTTTGGGGCAGGAATACGCCGTCTATTGTCCAATACTCTTTGGAAGAAAATGCCGAAATTTCCCGTTCGCGTTCGACGATCAGACGGACGGCAACGGACTGCACCCGTCCTGCCGAAAGCCACCGTTTTGACATTTTTTTCCACAATAGCGGTGAAAGGGTATATCCTACCAGGCGGTCGAGAATTCTTCTCGCCTGCTGTGCATCAACCAACTTCAGATCAATCGTCCGGGGATGCTCCAGAGCGTGATTGATGGCATCTTTCGTAATTTCATGGAACGCTATACGCGTAAGCTCCCGGTTCTTGTTTTTCGTTTTTTGGTTTTCAAGGATGCTCGCAATGTGCCAGGCAATGGCTTCCCCTTCACGGTCAGGATCCGTTGCGAGTATTATCCCGTCTGCCTTTGCCGCCGCGTCCTTGAGGAGCGTAACCTGCTTCGATTTATCCCTCGGGATGATGTACGAGGGCACGAAATTATTTTTGACGTCCACGCCCAGGGAACTTTTCGGAAGATCCCGCACATGGCCCATGGAAGCCTCAATGCGATACCCGCTCCCCAAAAATCGGGTAAGCGTCCGCGCCTTCGTCGGAGATTCAACGATAATAAGTTTCATATTTATTAATCTTGCGATAACCCAAACACATTGTCGCCGTAATTTCTGACCTTTCCCTCGATTTCGAGAACCGTAAGGATAGCAGCGGCCTTTTGTGCGGTCAAGCCGGATTCTCTCACTATATCATCAACATGTTTATGCCCGCCAGCAATACTTGCGATGACGCGGCGTGCGTCGGAAGATGCCGGGTCCCCGTCTTTTTCCGGGGTTTTGCGGCTTGCTATACCAAGTACTGAAAGCACGTCATCCGCCCGTTCGACGAGTGCCGCGCCGTTTTTTAGGAGAATAAGCGGCGCCCGGCTCATAACGCTCGTCACCGGTCCGGGAACGGCAAATACCTCCCGCCCCTGGGACGCGGCATATGATGCCGTAATGAGCGCGCCACTATGTTCCGTTCCTTCCGTGACAACGGTTCCCAGGGATAGCCCGGCGATAATCCGGTTACGGACGGGAAACAGCAGCTTGGAAGGACGGACCCCCAGCGGCATTTCGGATACGACCGCGCCCCTCCCGCTTTCGATAATCTCCCGGTAGAGCCATGCGTTACTTGCGGGTGCGGCGATATCTACCCCGCAACCCAATACGGCAACCGTCGCTCCACCCGCAGCAAGCGCGCTTTTATGGGCGATCGTATCCGCCCCGAACGCCATGCCGGAAACGACCGTGACCCCCGCACCCGCAAGGCCTTCGGAAATATCCCTGGTCACTTCTGCCCCGTACCGGCTTATTTTCCGTGAACCGACCACGCCGACGGTCCGTGTCAAATCAATGGGACTGACTCCCCGCTTCCCCCGGACATGAAGGACAATCGGCGCATCGGAAATATTCCGAAGGAGGTCCGGGTACCGGGTATCCGACCGTGGCAATATGGCAACGCCCAGGCTTTTTGCCCGGGCAAGATATGCGCCGATGTCTGCCGTCCTCCTAAACCCGCAGAGCGTGTCGGCAATTGCCTCCGGAATTCCGCCCGCGATGAGTTCGTTGCGGCCTGCCTGCCAGGCGGCAGCTGCCGATCCGAAATAAGAAACCAACCGGGTAAACCGCATCGGTCCGATTCCGGGAAACAAGCTAAACCCCACAGAGGGAAACACGTCGTCCATACCCACAAAAATTCCTTAAGTGAGCGAGTCTATAATCCGTATGACGTACCGGATAACCTCCTTGAAGATCCGTTTGGCGTGGGGGCCGATTTCGTCCGCGTACTGCGTGACAAGCTGCGTCAGAAGGTCCCGGATTTCCTTTATATAGGAAACGAGCGCATCGGGAAGGGATTGCTTCTCAAGTTTCCCGAGTATAAACACATGAGGCAGGCGGACCGTTTTCACTCTGAGATCGGCGTGATGCTTGTTAAGATACAACTCCACCCCGTAACCTAATCCCCGCATGGAGGAAACGAGCGGCAATACATGCTTCCGGAAGACGACCCGCTGGCCGGTCAGCCCGTTGAAGGGTTCAAACTTCCCGGCGGACCAAAAGCGGGCGGCTCCCATAATCATGTCCGCCTTTCCCTTCATCATCGGTGAGACCATCGCGTCCAGGTCGCGGCGGGTGAGTCCCACAGTGTCCCCGTCCAAAAACATGATGACATCGCCGCGGCTTCCCAAAATGCCATCGGCCATCGCTGCGGCTTTCCCTTCGTTTTTCTTGTGACGGATAAGGGTAACGGAATCCGAGAGGAATTGTTTCACGCTTGCTGCAGTCTTGTCTGTTGAGCCGTCGTCTACAACAACTATCTCACAGGCTTTGCCCCACGCCCTCACAATCTCGATAATCGAGGGCAACGTCCGCTCTTCGTTAAATACCGGAATAATGACACTGATTTCCATACGCACTACTCACCTAGTATATGCGATGCATACAAAAAAAGCCCGGCCGACCAAGCAAAGGGGTGTTCACTTTTGTAAAGGAGCCTTCTGACCGGCTCGCCTGATTTCTCGTATACCTCAAAAACGCCGTCGTACTCCAATATCTTCCTTGCTACGGCCGTAAGCACTCTTTTGGCCTCCTGCCGTTTTCCTATTGTATGTAATGCAATGGTATACCACAGTCCGGGCTGTAACCATAAGCATCCGCGGTTGTGGTAATCCCACGTGCCGGTAAGATAATTTTGGATGGGGATGCGCCACGCCGGATATTTGGGGAAATTCGTCTCCAGGGTGAATCCGTTCCAGCAAACCGACGCGGCCGTATCAAGAATCAACCGGGATTCCCCGGGTGTCGTAATGCCTGCGGCTACGGCAAGCATATTGCCGTGGCTTCCAAAATAATCGTGACGGACAACACTCCTCCAGTCGGCAAAGTATGATCCGGTCCAAAGAATCCGCCGGAGCTCACCGCCGACCAATTCCGCATGCGCTAGCCACCGCTTTTCCTCGCCTATCTTTCCGAGCATGCTGCTTATCGCAGCCATTTGCCGCATGGCATACACATACAAAACGTTCGTATACAGCGTCATGCCCCGTTTCATCACGGCATCCGCCCATTCGCACTGGAACCATTCCCTGATAAGGGAATCTCCAAAACGGTTAACGTAAAATACCAACGCCCGTTCAAGATTCGGATAGTTGTGCTTTATGAATGCCCTATCCCTGGTGTGGTGCGCATAGACGGAGCTGGCTATCACAGTAAGTAATCCGCCGTCCGGAACCACACCTGCCGACTGGCTTGATCTAAATTGCGGCTGGGGCTTGGGTAAATACGTCTGGTTTCCGAAGTATTTCCCCAACGTAAGCCTGCTTCTTCTGATCAGGAACGGTATCTGGCCGTTATTACGCTGGAATCCCAAAAACGTCTCTATGGTTTTTCTCGACCAATCCCCGTTATCTGAGACATTGGCGCCGAAGGAGGCAAACAGGCAATCACGGGCCCAGAGATCGACGAAATGATGGCCCCCTGCAATGATGCCGTCGTCCGTAAAAAGCTCGGCAAGGTCTTGCCGGGCTACGGCTACGGCCTCGGCAACGTATGCGTTCACTTTCTTCCTCATGGGAACATATGCTACCATGCACACTATACACTAATCCGGTGCAATGAAGAAAACGCCGACCAAACCCCGTCTCTCCGTCATCGTTCCCGTACGGAATGAAGCCAAATTGCTTGCCCAGTGCCTTACTTCTCTTCAACATCAGGATGCCATTGTTCCTTATGAAGTACTTGTCATCGACACGAACTCGAAAGACGGCACGCGGGATATCGCAAAGCGGGCCGGAGTCCGGCTCATCGATCAACCCAAACGCGGCAAGGTATACGCATTCATCAAAGGAGCGGAGGAAGCGCGGGGCGACATCTTCTGTTTTACGGAGGCCGATTGCATCGTGCCGCCGACCTGGATAGAAACCGTGGCGAGCTACTTTGACCGTCACAAGGACGTATCCGCCATATCCGGCATCTACACGTACCACGACTCGACACCCTTCTATAATTTCCTTGCCCGCCTGTCATTGCCTACCGGGAATGCGCTGTACCGGCTGCTCTATTGTGATGCCTCCCTACGGTGCAGCAACAGTGCAATCCGGGCATCCGCCTACAAAAAAATCGGCGGATTCTCCGACCGGTTTCTTGAACTCTACGACGTCGAACTTGGGTTACGGGCGCGTTCGGTGGGAAGAGTCCACCATGTGCCGGCAATGGAAAACCGCACGTCCGACCGGAGAATTCGCGGGAGATTGATGCCGTATATCAGGGAGCTCATCCCCGCCCTTATATCCGTGCTTCGGAATAAACCGTTTACCCAGCAGTCGTACGAGGATATCCGGTGATGTTATGCCGTGTGCTTCACGGCTTCTTTCGGCAGTAACGAGGCAATCTCTTTATACATCCATAGGTCCGCATTGCCGCCGGAATCGGAAACGCCAACCGCGGCTTCCTGTCTGGAATAACATTTCCCAACGGCTATCCGCATCTTTTCGAACGGGTGCCCTCCCTTTTGGGAGTGCCCGCGCTCCGCAAGCCTGGGATAGGAAACCCCGATTGGGAGAATTGAATAATCACCGGGGAAATGTGCGGTCATGTAATTTTGGAACTTGGAGAAGGCCCGGCGTTGGTGGGTTAAATCGATCTTCCCCATATTGCCCTGCGCCTGCGGCGCGACGATGACGATGCCGCCGTTTTCAAACGCGCGTTTGGAGGCTGCCAGATACCGCTGCAATGACGATTCGACATCGAGATTCTCGTCCCTTGGTACGGTTATCTTATCCATGATCGTCAATTCCCGTGTGGACGGATTGGCTTTAATAAGCGCATTTTTCCTTCTCACTTCCGGCGAATGGACGGGGATGAACGTCAGACCCATAAGTTTTTCCCCGGGCCAATACGCCTTATAGAGCATGCTGTTCATGGGGAGTACGAATTCCTTATCGGCAAATTCCGGGATTTTCTTGAGCATGATCGTTGCCGCGAGCATGTCGTTTTTCATGTTGTGGCTCACAAAAACTGCGGTACCTAACCCCTGCTTCGACCGTTCGATGGCAGTTTTGAGCCCGCCGAACGAATCGCGCGTTTCCGTATTCAGCAACCGCTGACGGATTCCCTTCCGCTCGATGACATCTCCCTGCGTTTCTCCCATAGTAGTCCTATTGTACGGTAGAGCCGCCGGTATGCAACGTATCAGCCCACTCGACGCCCTGCATAAACGTGTGGTCCTGGTTGGAAATCTCGTATTTCCAAAGGCCAAACCGGCCGCGCGACGTAATACCCGCCACCTCAAGCACGGCAACGACAGGGTCCACGATGCTGTCGCGGTCCAAGGTCGGTGTCGGATACCCGTAACGGGACATCATCGTCCACCGGTCAATTGTCGGCGCGTTTTCGGGGATGAAACCAAGCTTCCGTACCGTACGGATAATGGCATTGGTCAGGTCGCCCTTCGGAAGCGGTACTGTTTCGGAAAACGATGTTTCCAACATAAGCGACCACGTGCCGATTGGAACCAATTCCTTAGAGTAATTGGATAACACGGTCGCACGGAAAAACGGTACGTCCCCTTCGGGGAAATATATCCACGATTTGCCCTGGAGTTCGGGGGGCGGCTCCCCCTTCATTCCAAGCCCAGTGATCACCACGGACGAAGCATGCAAACGGCCATGCAATACGGGAAGATCCAAGCCGCTGACCATCGCAGCAAGTTCGGTAAGCGGCATGCTTGAAAATACGTGCGTGAACGGAATCCGTTCCCCGTCGGCAAGACTGATCCGTCGCGTTGCCGTATCAATGCCGGCAACCCTCGTCTTTAGACGTATATGGGATAGAAATTTTTCCGAAACCCGCCGCCACAAATCGCCGTTGCCCTGTTTGGGATAATGGAATACGGCATTGGGGCCCCAGCCGGAATCGTCCGTACCGTTTCGGATATTTTCCATTATCCTCCTGATGTCGACAGGAGCGACACGGTCGGCAATCCACTGGTAACTCATGTCCGTTAAGGGGTATGCCCACGTCTTCCGGTTATAGGGAATCATGAAGCGCTTAGCGATCCCCTCGCCGTATGTTCGGATAAGCCAGTCCGCAAAATGTGCGGCATCGTTGCCTGACTTTGCTTCCATAAGTCCCCGGAGACACTCCTGCCGGTCTGCCAATGGCAAGCGGTGGATGTTGTTCTGAAACGGATACGGGATGAACCGCCGGTTCATATACACCCAGGACTGACGGCTGTGTGTGAAAAAGTTGCCGTCCATGACCTCGGAAAACACCCGATCAAAATACGGATAATGGGAATGCGTGACGTGCCCGCCGATGTCCCAGGTGAATCCGTTGGCATCGGTGAACGACGCGGCCAAGCCGCCGACATATGCATTCCTTTCAAAAACGACAAAGTCGCGGATTCCAAGCTCCCACAGCCGCCACGCGGCACCCAACCCCGCCGGACCTGCGCCGATAATGACAATCACCGGTGTTTCGCTCATCGGGAAAACCATTCTTCGAAAATCTTTTTGGCAATCGGGGCAGCAACGTTAGAACCTTCGCCGGCGCCTTCAACCAGTACCGTAACGGAAATCTCGGGCGTTCCTGACAGGTAGTTTTCTGTTTTTTTCACGTCTGCGGAAACGTACGCATCCGCAATAGGTGCAAACGCAGTAAACCATGCGTGTGTCCGGTCCTTCGGGTCCCCGAACTCAGCCGTCCCCGTTTTGCAGGCGACCGGTACGGATATTTTTTGTGCGGCAGTCTTTGCGGACTGGCTGCCTTCCTTGTCATCCCCTTGGCTGTCGGAGATCCCATTGGAAGACTGGATTCCCGCTTTCGCGGGAATGACAGAAAAATTGAATAACGGCCAACCGGTACCACCGGGCGCGCACGCCTCTTCCATGCCGCGGATGATTACATCGATCGTTTCCTGCTTTACGGCCATGGAGGCACAGTTCTCCCGTTCGGCTTTTCCGGGTGCGAGTTTCCTGATCGTCGGACGGCATCGCATACCGTTTCCGGCGATGATGTTCGTCCATACGTTGACGGCAAGCGGTGTAGTCAACAGATACCCCTGCCCGATTGCGACATGGTACGTATCTCCCAAATACCATTCGTCGTTTCTCATACGCGCATCTTCCTCTGTATCGAACCGCTCGCGTTTCCATGCGGGATCGGGCATGAGCCCGCCTGCTTCACCGGAAAGCTCGATGCCGATGGGCTTGCCAATCCCAACCCGGTGCGCCCATTCCGAAAGCTTGGTAATCCCGATCCATTCGCCGGCTTTGTAAAAAAAGATATCGTTGCTTCGTTTGAGGGCTTTGACAAGATCCACGATCCCCTCCGTTTTGCCGTACTGAATAAAATACCAGTTAGGGAATGTGAATGCACCGATTTTGATGACGCCGTTATCCTCAACGGTTGTCGACGGCGTGATTGCCCCCGTTTCAAGGCCGGCAATTGCAGTCACGATCTTGAACGTCGATCCTGGCGGGTATACGCCTCCTATCCCGCGGTTAAACATCGGCAGGTCCTTATTCCCTGTGAGCCCGTCATACTCCGCTTGCGATAATCCCCTCACAAACGCATCAGGTGAAAACGTCGGACTCGAGTACAGCGCCAATATCTCGCCGGTACCTGGCCTGCTTACGATAACGGCACCTTTCTCCCCCGGAGGGAATGCCTCCTCCGCGGCTTTGGAAAGCCCCGCGTCCAAAGAGAGCGTAATGTCCTCGCCCGAAAGCTCAACGACTCTCCCAAGAGACCGCAGGATTTTTCCGCTTGCGTCGATTTCCACAAGCTCGGACCCGTCACGCCCACGGAGCCGCTCGTTAAAGACTTCCTCGGCACCCATGCGGCCGACCTTGTCTCCCAGTCCGTAATTCTTGGATTTGTAGTATTCGCTTTTGAGCTCCTGCCCGGATAGCTCACCGGTATAACCCAATACATGGGCGGCCGCACTTCCGTAGAGGTACCTTCTCAGGTAATCGACTTCCACGTACTGGCCCGGCGGAAGGCCGCCGTTTTTCAAATACTGCTCACCTTCTTCTTTCGAAATATACGAAACGCACTCACCCCGATCATTTTCGCAGGGCTTGACCAACCGGAATTTCGGATCGTTAGCAACAAGCGGTTTCCCGGTCCGGTCAAGAAGCAGTCCGCGGGGTGCATGCCGTACGAGGCTCCTTGTCCTGTTGGTATCCGACAGGGAACGGTACTCACGCCCCGCAATGACGGTCAAATGAAAAAGCCGGAAAAAGAGGAAAAAGAAACTCAGCATGAGTAGGGTCGCGAAAATGAGCGGCCGACCAGCACCCGCCCACCACGGCACGTCCGTGCTATCCCGAAAGCGCTTGACGCTGCCGGTTGCGAGATTGTCAGAAAATGCGCTCCCCAGCTTTACCATAAGAAGGTCTGTGCGACAAAAAGCAGAAGAAATACCAATGAATACAGCGTCCCCCCGATCACCTCAACGGGCGTATGCCGCTTGAGTGTCAACCGGGACCAGGAAACGAGCGGCAGCGCAAGGGTTAGTACCGCATACGACGCACCATACCACAGCCATACCAGGCCGGCAAACAACGTCAGTACCGCCATGTGTCCGGAAATTTTCGTTTTGAGGGTAATGAGGAAAAACCCGATGAGCCAGGCAAAAAGCCACCCGCCGAACCTCGCCAGTTCCCCATTGCCGATTGAGGAGATAAGCATATAGAACACGACGCATACGCCGATGAGGGGAAGAAGCGAACGAATTCGTTTTTTTCGGTCGGACATGTCCCAGTTGGTCCGCAACCGGTGCACCGCATAGACGCGGAGCACCCAAATGAAAAAAGTGCATCCGACAACAGCCACAGAAAATGTGCCAAATGCACCACCGCGAAGACCGGCATGCCAACCCCCTAACAAGACGATGCTCATCGCGATGATCATCGGCTCGGTCAGATACGAGATGAGTGAGGCAATCTGCATGAGACCATTATACCTTGCGGGCGGCGATCTTCACTTTTGCAAGAAGTACTGCGTCATCGAGAAGCTTCCCGCATCCCCGCACGACCGCCGTCTGCGGGTCATCCGTAATCCATACCGGCATTTTGAGCTCGGTTGCAATAAGTTTGTCTATCCCGCGCAACTTTGAACTTCCCCCGGCAAGCACGATGCCGTTCTCCATGATGTCCCCTATAAGCTCGGGGGGAGTCTCTTCGATTGTTTCTGCAATCGCCTCGATTATTTCGTGGACGACCGGAGACACCGCTTCCCGTACTTCAGTCTCCGAAAGCCGGACGCTCCTTGGTAGTCCAGTCTCGATATCCCTCCCCCGCACGACCGTCTGCCGGTCGGTTTTTTCGGTAGGATAGGCACTGCCTACGGCAATCTTCACTTCTTCCGCCGTCGGCTCGCCGATAAGCAGCGAGTGCTTCAAGCGGACAAACGACACGATCGCCTGATCCATTTCATCGCCTGCTGTCCTGATGGATCGGTTAACAACGATTCCCCCCAAAGAAAGGACGGCAATCTCCGTTGTTCCCCCGCCGATATCACAGATGAAGGACCCGCGGCTTTCCTGTATGGGAAGCCCTGCGCCGATTGCCGCAGCCATGGGTTCCTCGATAAGATATGCCTCCCTGGCACCGGCAAGAATGGCGGCTTCGGCAGCTGCCCGCCGCTCGACTTCGGTAACGCCCGACGGAATACCCACAACCACCTTGGGTTTCGGGATACTCGGGAATCCCTTGCGTTTTGGTTGCGCGTGCACGAGCCGGATGTAATGCGTCAGCATGGCAGCAGTCGCGTCGAAATCAGCAATCACCCCGTCTTTTAAGGGACGCAGCGCTTCGATCGTTTCCGGCGTCCTGCCCAGCATCTGCTTGGCTTCACGGCCTATTGCGACGACCTTCTTCGTCTTTTTGTGGCGTGCGACGACGGAGGGTTCACGGATCATAATTCCCTTGTCTTTCACAAAGACGAGGGTATTGGCGGTGCCCAAATCAATGCCAAGGTCATGGGATAAAAGCGAAAAAATCCAATCAAACATAAAACTCACCCATTCTAACACATCGGGAAATCGATTCTGGAGACTAAGGTATATAATTATGATGTATGTTTCGGGGACGCAAAGCCGTACACTACCCTCGCGGCATCACCCACATGAGAGGCCGTGAGGTGGAGGCCGTGATTGCTGAAGATACGGCAACACTCACGGAAGACCATCCCCGTCCCTTTCAACTCGGTGCCGGTCATATGACGGATTGGGAACTATCCAATCTCCACGGCGAGATTACCCAGACGGTGCCTTTGGAAGAACGGGACCGACACCCCCAGGAAATCCAGGTACGCGGGGTAGGCAGCGGCCGGTGGAAATCAGTAGGACGGGGCCATCGGGGCGGCGACACCGTTTCGTTTTATCATCCCAAACGGTCCGATACCGTAACGGCACTCGACGCGGCAAGCGGGAATACCGTGCATGTCAGTGCGCCCAAACTCGAGAAAAAACGCAAGGGCCAGGTCCACGCGGCGGACTTCCCGGAAAAAAGTAAGGCGGATATCGCGGCAGCATCCGATCCGGTGAACGTCCAAGGTGCGGCACTCAATGCGGTCAAGGGCACGTCACGGGAACACTGGCCGCTTCCCGACCGGAGGCCACAACGGACGCAAACGCGGACGATACGGGCTTCGGTTAACGACTCCGACGTGCCATGGAATGTTCCGGGTCAGCCCAAACCCGACGCGCTGCATTTTGTACGTTATGCGGTAGGAGGTGACTCCGGGTCTGGCAACAAATCAACACCGAAGTAGAGCCGCATGATGAGGCGGTTACTTAAGAATCCGAGATTTGATATTGCCCGCTGCTTAACCGGCACGTCGCGGAACCGCAAGAGCCCTTCGTCGATAATCTTAAGTTTCCCGTGTTCGTCTATCACGATGTTCGTCACTTCAAATTCACTGGTTTTGGTGAGAACCGCGCGGACCTGATGCCGTGCCCAGCTCATAAAGCCGGCAACCCCGATAAAGTCAAAGCTAGCGCCAGTCTGCCGCATCATTTCCCGGTTGAGACGCGCCATGTCCACAAGCTGTGCCCGGATTTCCGGGGTTTCGAGGTTGCTCGTGAGCGTCTTGCCGCGGACCATATCCTGGATAAAAAGGTGGTTGCCTGTGGCCTCGTCCATGCGGACTTCAGACTGCACGGCATAGGAGCCGAAGAACCGCTTTAAAAGTTTGCCGTTTTCCAGGTCCTCGGACACCCCGGAACTCATATACCCGCGCCGGGTCGCTTTGGGGATTTTGATGACTTTGTTTGACCCGTCGGGTGCTATGTACTCGAAGACGACATGGTAAAATCCCTCCCCCAGCGGCATGGGGTTGACATAGTTGGGATCGACGTCGCACCGCCGCAGAAAATCTGCCGTTTGTTTGGTGAACTCGGCCCGTTCCCGCCATAGAGGGGGCGCCTCACGGCGGACCTTCCTGACTTTATCGGGCTCCGGCACCTCGTTATGAGGCTCCGGCTTGCTCTGTAGCCCCCTGTAACGGTCCTTGGCGGCTTCCGGCTTCTTCTGCTTGATTATGCGGGCCTGAAGGGGTTTCTGATACTCGGGACCCGGCCTGCCAACGCCTGCTTCTACCATAGAGAGGATTGTAGCATGAATGAGGAGGGTTATTGGCCCCTCGCGGTTCTTCCGGTTCTGGGTCTCCGGGATTGCCGAAGCATGCGCCCTAACGTGACTTCGGCTGGTTCATCCAAATCTTTGGCAGCCAAGACACTATCGACTTCAAACTGATCCGCGCCGTCTTTCGTATGCGTTACCACTTGGAACGTCCCCCGTTTCGTACCGCGGCGGATCTCGTAGAGCTTTTTCTCGTTTTCGTGGCTTACATCCATACGTTGATAACAAACTTATTATACCAAACGGCACCTCGATGCCGCAAAACCGCTCATGTTTTTTCCAAATGCAGCGAAAAGCTGCGCTTAGAAAAAACCAGAAGTAGTTGACTGTTGACAGTCATCTGCCTTCTGGCTCTCTCGGAACTCCTCCGGATTAGGGAGGAGCGGTTGGTGTAGGTGTCGGCAGCATTGGCTGCAAGACTTTTATCGCCTGGGTAGCATAAAACGAACAGAACGCCCAATCGCTTTGGTCCTTATACGTTCCCGCTTTCGTCACATAATCGTGAACAGTGCCCAACTGATTAGCCATTGCCAATGCTTGATTATATGAATCAATGCATGCATACATGCCATCTAATTCCATAACGGCCTGCTGGCTATAAAACTGACAGAAAGTCCAGTTTCCTTGCCGAGCAAAACTACGTGCTTGGTCAACATACGCGTTCGTCGTTGCATACGTTGTTTCCGCAGTCTCTGCAAGACTCAAAGAGTCAACACAAGCAACTCCCGCGTTGTACATCTGCTCTCGCATACTACTGGCAATTTCCATCGTATCTTCAGTCAGAACATTAGCCGCATCATACGCTTTTGCTTTCTCACTGTCCGTGGTCGCGTGGCGTGCGGCGCTTAGGATTTCCTTCGCGGCATCACATTGCGACTTTATGTATTTTTCAGCCTGTGAAAAATCGAGGCTAGGCAAGTCCTTAACCGAAATGTGTTCGCGGTTTTCGTACGCTGCCCACCTTTTGGCTATATCCAGAGCATTCGTGGTTTCGCTCGCCTGGCATAGCGTCTGCTTGGCGTTTTCTGCCACCTGTACTGCTGATCCCGCCTTGATTTCCCTGATCTTAATGGGAAAGAATATCGAACCGCTTACGAGTAACACCAGACTTATTGCAATGAACAATCGATGTCTGTAGAAAAACGATCCTTCCATGGCACACCTTAATCCTTTCTCCTGTATCGGAGTCGTACGTCGAATTTGGATGATTCCGTCATATTCCCCACAACGCCGAGCACAAAACGTGCTCAATGTTGCGGGGATATAACAGAACGGAGAATGGTTTTCCGAGAGATTTTAAAGAGCGTCCCCGCCGCCCGAAGAAATAGCCGCAAACAACTACCGATCAGGCGGTAAGGAGTAATTATTATAGGATATTTTGGAGAAAATAGCAAACCGGTTGCGGGAAGTCCGACAATTCACCGTAGCTTTGAGGTTTCGCTGCCGTTAATCGCCCGCGGTTGAGGGAGTTCCGTTGTTCCTGCCTCCCCGCGTCGGCCGGTCTTCCGCGCGTATGGTAAACTGACGGTCGAGCTTTTGTCGCAACCGCATAGCCTGCACGGCGTCCTCGTCCGTCGGACGCATGATGTTTTGGATAAACCCACCGGCACCGGTGAGTACTCCCCGTTTTCGTCCCCGTTGGACCGTTTCGATGAGCGTCGTTTCATCCTTGGTATATGTATGTAAACCCGCTACCTTTTCCGCGCTGTCGAAAAATTCCGGGTGTTGTGCACCGATAAAGGTCTTCCGCCATCCGCCCCGTTGCTCGTCGCGTGCGATATAGCCCTTTTTGACGGCTTCATCATGCATTTCTACAAGACGCTGCTGGATGGCCTCATTTCTACGGTGCAGTTGTCCCAAGCGTTCCTCCTCCCTATCCTCGGTCGCCTGAGTCGGATTCATTTCATAATCAAAGGCATCTGAATCACCCTTGAGGAACCGGCCTTCCGCTTCGAAATCCGCACGGATACGTGCTTTTTCCCGCGGGCTTTTCTGCGATAATTCCAGCGCTTTATCCAAAACGATTGCTGCGCGTGGCACCCGTTTCGTCCACGGATGCGAATTCGGGGCAAGGACGGCATCCTGCGACAATTTGACCATTTCGGCAACACCCCGTGCCACATCGCCGGCGTCCGTAAGGTAGTCAATGACTTTGTTGGGTTCTAATGTCCCGAACACACCTTTGATGTCGCCCGTCGATGCGCTCTCAAGCACGATCGTTCCCGATACCAACCTGGGCGAACGTCCGGCAAGCGCCGGAGAAAGCACCGGAATCTTCTCGCGGAGGACGTCGATGAATGTCGGGGTACCCGGACGCATAATGACGGCGTCGGGATTGTCAGGATGCGCATCACCGGGGAACATCAGCGCATATCCGAATCCCTTGACATCCGGAACCAGCTGGTTTGTCGATATGGGAAGCAGTGTAAGGTTATTATTGGTCAATCCGAATAACGTCCAGGCAATAAGCTCCCGCTCCTCCTTTGTGAGCGGCCGCAATGAATACGGATCCTGAAGGAAGTAATCACGGGGAAATCGTTCACCCTTTTTCATGCGCTTCACGTTCTGCTGGATAATCGGATGGTATTGCGCAAGCCTGCCGCCCAGTAACTATTCGGCACCGGAATCTGTTGACAGCGCGAATGTGTGATCCTTGATCATGTCCATCCACTTCCTCCGGTTTGTGAGAAGTAAATGATAGGCTAGCGCTTCCTCTTCGGGTGTCGGGGTCCGATCTTTCCATGTCCTGCCGAATGCCGCAGCAAGCATCTGGGCGGCATGGGTATGGACCCATTCTTCAACTTCAGCCATACTCACGACGCCGACTCCCGCCGGGATGATGCCGTGATGTGCTTTAACGGCCTCGTCCACCTTCCTTTTGATATTCGCCGACGTTGCAACATCGAAGTCATCAATGTGTAGATCGACCCCGGTCCGGGTCTGAGCCCAACGCACGGCATCGGAGAAAATATCAAGTCCTGCATCTTCCAGCCGGTGAATGAGCGGTTTGTCGTCCTTCCTGCCAACTAACCCAACCAAATATTGTTCCAGGAGGGCGCCACCCGCCTGCATAAGATCAGGCTTATGATGGAATAACTCGGCTTCACCGCCGTTTTTCTTCTTCTGGGCTTCCGTCTCGAGGTTTGTTTCCGAACTCCGGCCGCCCATATCCCAGTTCCACTGTTTTTCTTCATCATCGCGCGGCTTTGCGGAACTTCTTTTCCCGAGCTCGGCGATCGCTTCGGCTTCGTTGGTCGTACCGATCAGCTTAAGCGTCCGAAGGAACGTCGACCCCTGGCGGGAATCGCCCTCCGAAATTCCCCGCGCTTCCGCCTCGTTCATTTCGAACGCCCGACGCATTATTCCGACCGTTTCTTTTCTGGATTGTGCCACAATATGACTCCTTCTGACGATTACGTACGGGTTTCCTGATTCTTTACGTCGTCGGCATCAAGAACTTGAACGCCGGCTACCGGCTTTTCATCGGGGTCCTGACCTGCCATCTTGCGGGAAGTCCTGCGCACCCAGTCCATCGCACGCGTGCCGAAGCCGGTTAATCCGGTAAGGATATCCTGCCCCAGCCCGTCGGCATGGTCACGGATCGTATCTCCCGCCTGAGTCCAGGCGACCCGGGTCGCTGACGGCGGCCCCTTTCTTCGCGCTTGCCGCTGTTCTTCCCGTTCCTTTTCTTTCTGTAACTTGACCCGTTGATTGTGCGCATCGCGTTCAATCTTCGCTCTTTGCTTATTGAGCCGTGCTTCCTCTAGTTCCCCTGCCTTGGCAATCCGGACTTTGGCTTGCTCTGCTTCTTTTTCCATTGTTTCCTTCGTATCAGCAATGAGGGTAGCCAGCATGGCGGTTCCGAATAACTCCCCGGCGCCATGAAATGCGCCTGCCGTATCCTCAGGAAAACCCATCCCCTTGGCAAGCCCTTGTAGGCCCGACCCGACCGTCCGCCGCAAGAGGCTTTGGCGCGGTGGTGGCAGCTCGTCGGATTCCAGTTCAGTATCTGCCGGTTCACTGGATTGTCCGGCAAGCGCTTCTTGCATGGCGTTGTGCCACGCGCCGCCCCGGTGTTCGGCTGGTCCTTCGCCGGCAAGCACTATTTCCCAGACGCCAGGCTGTCGCCCACGCGGTGCGTCACCCTCTTCCCCTTCGGGGTTTTCGGTCGCCTGCTCAAGAAACGCACGGACAGAAGAACTTTGTTTCCTTTTTTGTCCGCCGTCTTCAGGAAATAACGCGCTATCCCATGCATCTTTCATTAATCCCATAAAGTTATTGGTTGCCTGCTGAAACAAATAAATTGCACTGCATTATTACTGCCTCAGTGCATTGTTTATTCGCGTCAGCACGCGATAAATTAATATTTATACTGTATGGTTGCATATATTATCAGCCTATAATATGGCTGTCAACATTCGCAATCATAAAAAAAACGGTCGCGCTATGTGAAAATCCCTCTACAGGGTACTAGTCACATAGCGCGACACACGAAGTGAACTGTGGAAACAGTTGATGCCGCGGCTCTAAGCCGTTTTGCGGAGAACCGCGGCATTTGACTACGTTATTAAATTGTCCTTGCTGCGGAGCCATTCGGCCCCGAATTATGGATTGACCGCAGCAAGATGGATGTAACCCCCTACCGGATTGAAACCCAGCAACTCCGGCGTCACTCCCTCAGGGAGGGTAAAACTCGTAATCTGTGCGCGCTGGCAGACTTGCTTGCCATTGCCGTTCGCGACACAGTTGGAGTCTGTGGGTGTAGCGATGGTCACCGTCGAACCGGCGGGCAGGGTGCCGAGTTGTGACGCATTGGAATCTGCCATGGAACGGACAAAGGCTCCGCCCGGGGCGACCGTGTAGGTGCCTGCGGCAAAGGTGACTTCTGGATTGGTTACCGTCTGTGCACCGGGTGTCGCACCTGGCACGCTATTGCCGCTATCGTCAACCGTAACGACCTGCTGGCCGTTACTGATCCGATCCACCGCGTTGATCGTCGTGGGGCCAACACGCTGGACACCCCAGACTACGACGATAAGCAACGCCGGAACTACGCACAGTCCCGTGAAGATGAAGATGACGACCCAGATATACTGGAGGACAAGGCGCGCAAACGCGGCAAGTCCCTCTCTGGCTTTGCGACCGGAGAACACCAGGAGCAAGATCACACCGATGATTCCCACAACGATCCAGAACGTGGTTACCTGGTGTGAGTTGATCCAGGCTATTTGTTTGAGAATCCACTCTACCATTTTGAGTACTCCTTGTTAGTTTGAATTACGAACGATTTGACGTAAACGTCGGACCGAGCATGATCGTTTTAATCGGACACTCCTTTCTCTGATTGTCTGATGTCCAACTTGAACCGATGACAGATCCAAACAGGTGATCAGCCTGCCCGGACCTGGAAGTGTCCCGTTACGGTACGGGTGTCGTCGTTACGGATGGCACGGGTGTGTCCGTCGGGACAGTCGTTTCCGTGGGAACCGGCGTTGCCGTCGGTGCCAGGGACTGTACCAATATCTGGTTCACCCGGATGTGGGCAGGTATGGCACCGATTATCTTCAGTGCGACACAACCGCCGTTACCGTCCCGTGCGATCATACCCTTATGATCGGCGTCGTAGCCGTTCATAACGTACGGGTGATCGCGCCATGATGCGAACTCGCCGCCGTGACAGTCTATATTTCCGTTATAGACCATGTACACGGGGCCTAACTGCTCGAAGTCACTCGTGTTGTAATGCAGGGTGACCCCGACTCTTGCCGCATGTGCCTTCAGTTCTTCACCGCAAAGGCGAAGCTGTCTCAAAACTTCCGCATCCGAAATCGCTCCCGGCGGGAAGTAGTACGTTCCGCTATTCACCTTTGAGTAGAAACCGCAGAGCCCCTCCCCGTTGTTGGGGTTGAGTTTGCGTCCACCGGATTCCTTGAGCCACAGTACAAAGTAGCTCTCCGGCGGCAAATCCTGCTCCAGTGCAAGCGCGTTGACCTGCGGCCCTAACCGTCTTACCTCCTCGGCAAAGAAGCTTGGGAGCTCCTGCATGCCGGGGGTCGGATCGAGCGGCAGGGGTGTCGGCTGACCTGGTCCCGGTTTGGGTCCGGTATCAAACGCAAACACCGCGCCGAGAACGTAAAAGGAAGACACAATCAGCAGAATCACGCTAATGATCCTGAAGATGCGCCATCCCTTCCGTGCCCGTAGCTGTTTCTTCGTCGGCGGCTTTTGTTGAGCCTCCGGCAACAGCACGCGCTTCGCTTTCCACGGTACCCGTGTTGCGATACGGATAAGCATTACGACGAGCAACACGATGGGTGTTAAGTACAAATAATAATTCGGCACCCACAACCGAACTTCGAATCCCTGGGTGGGATCCGGCAACGTCGCCCAAATCGCATACCGCGCAAGCCACGCACGATGGGCGATGATGACAAACATCCAGAACGCCCACCAGAACCGCCATGAGAACCATGCAGTTCTGTTCAACCAACTCGGTTCTTTTTCTTTCCGATCCTTTGGACGGCGATAGTACTGCCGCCAGCGAATCTGTTCGAACAGCGCGTTGATGAGGAACCGCACGACAATAAAAAGCACCGTCAAGACTATGACGATGACAATGAGACGGTTGCTTGCTTCCAGGTTAATCCGAAGCCGCGGTCCTCCGACCGGAAATTCCGGTGTCGTAGCCTGCTTGGAAAGCTCGGGCAGTAACTGATAAAGATTGTCGCCCGGGCAATCGGTTGTTGCGTCGGTGATATTCTTCTCGGCAGCCATCGCGAGAATGTCACGGTGTCCGTACACTTGCGGATTGACGCCGTTTCTCACGAGCCACCGAATCACCTTTACCAGGGTATCCAGCTGCGCTTGGGTTGGCTTCTCCTCCATGAAGTTGCCGGACATCGCAATGGAGAAGTACTCCCTGTTCGGGCAATATGAGTCCCAGCAGTTCGCATGGTAACTTCTACTGCCGAATACCGCCGTCTGATGGGCGACCCCGTCTCTTCCGATCACGATGTTGTACGTGACGCGGTTTTCTCCGACGTGGATGCCAAGGCTGTTATCAGCCCATTGACTTGCGGTCGTACCCAGCGCCTCCGCCGTGTGGTGAACGACTATACCGCCGGGATAGGTTGTCTCCACGACGTCGTTTACCATCGACGGGTATGTCTGCCTCACCCATGCCGTGTCGTCCTGCGGTTGCCAATCGGTGTCGAGCGGAACCGTCAGGTTGGGCGCAAATGCCTCACCGGATACGATGCCGATCCCCTGCGGGATGGAAGTACCGGTAATCTTCACGCCGTCCGTACACTGCATGCCGGTCGAGCCACCACCGTCGAACATGACGATATTGGCCTCCGGAACGCCAAGCGAGATGAGACTGTCTACCGCCGACTTGACCGTACCGTTGCCGGAGAGAAGGTATACGGTCTGGCCGTTTACCCCAACCAGCGTAATGCCGGTTGCTTCACGCTCCGTTTCGGGCACGAGGCCGACGATGACGTCACCCTGGTAATCCTTATTCAGTGTCGTCCCGACACTGACTTCTGCTCCGTTTATGTACAGGATCCGGGGCAGGAAATTATCAAGCGATATCGCGCCGTCAGTCTGGACAGAATTGTTCTTCTTCCAGAAGAATGACAGCGGTTTGTCCGCACCGGGCTCAAAGAAGCTGCCGTTTGTTACACAGACAGCCTTCTCACCGAGTTCGGCGAAGTGATCCGACAGTGCTTTCGGCGGGATCTTCCCGTCGACGAGTCCGCCGGTTGACACGATGCGAGCACCGAGATCAAGATGGGCAATGGCGATCGTGGTTTCTCCCACCGTCATGACTTCCGTCGTCGATCCTTGCGGGATGAGCGGGGTCTGCACGATGTAGCCGGCACTTTCCGCCAGCTTATTCCACCAATCAACCACCGACTTCTTTAACTCAGGTGAAATCGGCACCTCCGTCTGCTCAGTACCGGGGATGGTTATGAACCACCACTTCGGCCTTCGTGCGAAGGCTTCCTGGTACTGGTCGACAGTTTGGAAGTTCTGGCCGGCTGCCTTGTCAAACAGACTGTAAAATTCCATTGGCAGCGGCTGTTCTTCTATGCCGACTTTACCCATCGTTCCGATCTGATCCCCGGCTTTTATCTCCTGGCCTGCCTGCACGCTGTAGTTGCCGTGCCGGTGCCGTTCGACCCAGCCGTCCGATTCGATCGTCGCGTAGGTGTTTCCGAACGCGTCGATGCCTGCGGCAATGACCTTCCCGGTGATGGTTGACTTGACGGGCGAACCATCGATCCCAATAAGATCGATTCCCGTTACGTACGGATCGTCGCATCCGCCTTCCAATTCGCACCCCTGGCGTACGCCAAGCGGGCTTATGGTATAGACGTCGATGGGCGAACCGACGGGAATGTCCTTGGGCGGTTCGGGCGCAGCCTGTTCCGGTGGAACGGTGATTGTGCCGCCCTCAACCCAAAACTTGATTCTGTGCGCATTCCGGTCGATAGTCCACCGAACCGTCACGTCGGTTGCGTTCTTGTTCTGCAACCACATGTTCTGGCTCGGGTCCGTTGACCAGATCGACACACTATATCCCGGCCGAATACCGGCAAGCGGCGGATGTGGCGTGTGCGAGTGCCCTGGTGCTTCTATAAAGCCCAGTTGTGTCAAGGCATCATACAGCATCGAGCACACATCGCACGCTCCGGCTCCTGGAGTGAGAGTCCCGGCGTAATTGGCTAGTTTGAAGTAGCCTTCCGCCGGATCTAACGAGTCCTGCCCGTTCCCAATAAACGTTGTATCAACCGCATCCAAATTACCTAAAAGGCTCACGCAGTCAAAGACGCCGTCTTTCGAGACTGGAAGAGTACCCGTCGTAGACATTTGATTGAGCATCCGCAAGAGATTGATCTCATACTTCTGCCCGTATTCTTTGGAGCCGTACCCCTGACTCGGAAATTCGATTACACCCGCTTGCTGCTGTTGCAGTGCTGGTGCCGATTGGGATAACGGTGCGGCGTTCGCCACCTGAGTAGGTGGTATCGCCTGGACAATAACCGCAGCGAGGACGAGGAGTCCGGTGAGCTGCGTCAACTTGAAGCGCATTGCAGCCTTCATCGGGCCACTCTCCTTTCTTGTCTGTGTGGAAACCGCACACGGGTTGCTTCTGACCCGGTGTACGGCTGAAGTGTGAAACAGGCCAAACGGGTGTTTGGCCTGGGACGGTCAAAACCAAGTGCCCCCTGGCACCTGGTTGAGGTGTTATCTAGTCGTCTTCTGTCTGGTCGTCTTCCTTCTTCTCCTCCTTCTTTGGAGAGGATTTCTTTGACTCCCTGTGTTCCTGCTCTTCCTTTTCATCATCCAGGACTTCATCAGCAAAACGTGCTGCATGATGGCCCTTCAGGCGATTAGAACGAACAGGACTTTCCCGACGAGACGACTGACTTTTGCGTGGCATGGTAATGCCTCCTCAAAAAAATAAGATACAACGGGCCCTAAAGAGCACCCGATGTTAACTGTTGTAAGCCCGACCCTATACAGGGTGGGTAAAACGTTGCGCCTGCTTTTCCAGCGGGCGGTTCATAATGAGAGATTATGAACTACATTTTTAACGAATCACATATACATGCAATTCCAAAAAACATACGAAAATGATCTTCTTTCTCTCAAATTCTTTCGATTAGTTTGCCCCCTAACATGTGGAACATCCCCTAATCATGCATTGTCGATCTAACTCGACTACGTACAAAAACTTTCTTTCTTTATTAAAATCCCCACTGGATATACGACCCGGGACACGATCGTTCATGCCCCCGGCCGTATATCCAGCCGGCTTACACTAGCGCTTCACTTCTTTCCACACGCGAAAGGCCGCTTTCGGCGATTTTGTCGCGTTCTGTTCTCTTCATTCGTTTCAAACTATAACTCTTAATCTGTTTCCTTCGTTCACTTGTTAATGTGCGCCCTTTGCATGCCAAAATCGGTAGGGCAAGCCCTCCCGCTGATATGCAAGAGCTCAATACGTATACTTAATCGCCCATCTTGGCCATCGCAAATGATGGAAAGACGGACTCCGGCCTTCATGGGGCCAGAATTGCGCACCTGCCTGTCCAACAGGTGCGCAACCCCAGCCTCATTGGCTGCCTAACTGTACTCCCCGCTGGCAACGCAAAAAACCCCATCAAAGGGGCGTGCCTCGCCGGCAGGACAGCGGAACGGCGATCGTCGAACGTTCATAGGACAGTATCGGGTAGAACCATCCCCGGCAGAGGATTGTTCGGCAGGACATATCCTATAACATAAAATTGGCCAAAAATCAATGTTTTTGGAACGTATGGACAATCTATCTGGTTGGTATTGTGGGTGCATACTGAAGGAAAAATGCACCCTTACCGGGATACAATAAAGAGCCGGAAGGAAGCCGGAAACAATGGGACACCGGTGATACGCGTATGTGTGCCCATAGCGTCGGGATGAATAGGTTAGATAGTAACGGCTATAAAGATAAAACGCAACTTTCGAAAACACGCATCGGCTTCCGCGTTTCCTGCCCTTCGTGTATACTTATACCCATGCCGAAGGCCCTCGTACGCTGTAACGCATTTATCCGCTGGGGATTCTACCTCCTGTTTGGCCTCGTGCCACTCCTCCTTACTCCGTTAAACTATGAGCTTTTCGAGTACAACAAGATGATGGCAGTCTACGCTCTTACCATCCTCATCGGTGCTTCCTGGCTCACGAAGGCACTGCTTTCGGGCACTATCAGGGTCGCACGGACGCCGCTCGACATCCCGATTGCACTATTCACCCTTTCCCAGTTCGTAGCTGTGCTCTTCTCGATTGATCCGCACGTATCCTGGTTTGGGTACTACTCTCGGTTCAATGGAGGGCTGTGGTCCGTCCTTTCCTACGTTGTCCTGTATTATGCCTTTCTGTCCAATCCCGATGCGCTGGGATCGGCCACCTCCGTACCGGAGGCAAAACGCAAGGCAGGATCGAAGGCTCCGGCGGAATCCTACGCTTGGAATGTACGCACGTATCTTCTGATTTCCCTGTCCACTGCAGTGTTGGTTGGGGTCTACGGCGTACTTGAGCGCCTCGGCATCGATAAAAATCTGTGGGTACAGGATGTACAAAATCGGGTATTCTCAACACTCGGCCAGCCGAACTGGCTTGCGGCGTATCTCGTATCCCTGGTTCCCGTTTCCATGGCGCTCGGACTTGCTAAGTTCATAGAGCCGCACGACGAAAAAGACGGACCGAAAAATGCGACGCTCACTGCCCTGCCGTATGGCATCATGAGCGTACTTTTCTTCCTTGTGCTTCTTTTCACCCGATCCAGGTCGGGATTATTGGGGTTCGTTGCGGCCGAAGTCATCTTCTGGGGATCTATCCTCACAAGGCCGGGACGTAAAAAGCTCGAAATATCCGGCAAGCTCCCCTTCCTGAAACCGGCTGCCATCATGCACGTTGCCTTTGTGCTTATCGTAGCGGCCAACGGCACGGGAACGTCGGCAGTCGACCGGTGGGTAACCATCTCCGGCTGGAAAGAACGCCTGGTCCGCTCCAACGTAACACAGGATCAGGCCAAGGAGCGGGAAGCGTCCGCATCCGCTGCTGCCACCGGCCCGGCACTCGAAGTCGGCGGGACTGAATCAGGCACCATCAGAAAATACGTATGGCAGGGTGCCATAAACGCCTGGAAGAGCACGACCAAAACACTCCTCATCGGCACAGGTACGGAAACATTCGCTCTTGCGTTCTACCAATTTCGGCCGCAGGGACATAATCTTACCTCTGAATGGGATTTCCTCTACAACAAAGCACATAACGAGTACTTAAACTATCTTGCAACGACCGGCATCTTCGGACTCGGAAGCTACCTTCTCTTCATCGGAACGTTCGTCTGGTGGTTTATAAAAAACAACGTACTTCCGCAACCCAAGAATAAGAATAAGAACCATCCCGAAGCTATTTCTGAGGAAGTCCCGATCATGAACAAGGCGCTGTTTGCCGGCTGGCTTTCCATTCTCATCACGAACTTCTTCGGTTTCTCGGTCGTGATCCTTCAGGTGTTCCTGTTCCTTTTCCCGGCATTTTCTATTGCCCTCAGTGGTAAGAGCGTACGGACAATTCAAATCGAAAGACGGCTCCCTACATGGCTTGCCTGGCCGGTCGTACTGGTAGGACTGTACGGAATAATCATGGTGGCAGTATTTTGGTATGCCGATACGCTCTATGCAAAAGGCTACCGTTTGACAAGGGCAGGACTTTTCGGACAGGCGGTACCGGCCATTACGTCCGCGATTGCCCTCAATCCCAATGAACCCTTGTACCGGGACGAGATCTCAGGAAGCTACGCGACCCTTGCTGTTGCGGCATTCGAGGGCGGAAATAGCACACAGGCGGCAATGCTTGCCAGTGCCGCGATCGCAGAAAGCGACCGGGCAATAACTGCCGCACCACACAACGTGAACTTCTACAAGACCCGGACGAAAATTCTCTACACGTTAAGCGCCCTCGACCCGTCCTTTAACGGAAAGGCGGTCGAAGCGCTCACGGCGGCTATCCCCCTCTCCCCGAATGACCCGAAGATATTTTATAACCTCGCGATTCTGGTGGGGAGAGAAGGAACGGCGGACAAATCCATCGAATTTCTCAAAAAAGCGATAGCACTCAAAAAAAATTACCGGGACGCGTATTACGCTCTGTGGGTCTTTTACACGGAGGAAAATAAGCCGAAGGAAGCTAATGCCATTCTCACGGATTATTTGAAAAACGTGGACCCCAACGACAAGGATTTCCAGGAGCGGCTCAAATGAAACCGATTGTGTCCGTCCCCAATCCGGTCCTCACAAGCCCCGCAGCAACGGTAACCTCCTTCGACAAAAAACTTGCAGGTATCATTGCCGACATGAAGGAAACGCTCATCGCGACAACCAACCCCAAAGGGGTGGGGCTTGCGGCAACCCAGATAGGGCTGGGGCTCCGGATATTCGTAACGCGACCGACGGAGAAATCGGAAATCAGGGTCTTCATCAATCCGGAAATTATCAGTACAAGCCAGGATTTGACGGACGGCGTGCCGGGACGCGGTAATAAGCTCGAAGGGTGCCTTTCCATCCCCAACGTCTGGGGGAAAGTGAAACGGCAGACGCATGTGACGCTCCGGTACCAGGACGAGTCGGGCGACATGAAACAGGAGGAATTCACCGGATTCATGGCGACAATCGTCCAGCATGAAACGGACCATCTGGGCGGCATCCTCTATACGCAACGGGTCATCGAGCAGAAGGAAAAGCTCTACCAGGTCGTAGAAGAAGACGGAAAAGAAGTACTGGAAGAAATCAAGATCGCATGACAAACATTCTCTTCTTCGGATCCACGACGGATTCCGTTATCGTCCTTGAAAAGCTTTCCGTACTCAAAGGGTTTACCGTAGCCGCAGTCGTTACCCAACCGCCGAGGCCGGTCGGACGTGACAAGATAATCACCCCGACACCTGTCGAAACCTGGGCGAAAACGCATACTATCGCCGTCCTGTCGTTTCCCAGCAACCCGGACAAGCCCTGGCTCTATGCCGACGAACGGCTCGTTTCCGATGCATTGGAGCCCATACGGGCGGACCTTCTCATCTCGGCTTCTTACGGTATCAAAATACCCTGGGAAACCATACAAGAAGCCAAATACGGCGGCATCAACGTCCATCCGTCGATCCTCCCCCACTGGCGCGGCGCGGATCCCGTCCCCTGGGCGATACTTTCCGGCGACCACCAGATCGGGGTAACGGTCGTCACCCTTTCGGAATCCTTTGACGAGGGAAAAATCCTTGCGCAGGAAAAAATCCCGATTACCCCAAAAGACACGAGCGACCCCTTACGCACGAAGCTTTTTGGGTTGGGCGCGGAACTTCTGACCGGGATACTGCCGCACTATGTCCAGGGCAAGGTCAAGGGAACGGTGCCCCACTACGACAAATCCCTTCCGTATGCCAAAAAATTCAAACGGGAAGATGGGTTCGAGTCGTGGGATGTATTAAACGCGGCAATGGAAATCGGGACGGACACTGATCGTATCGAACGGAAATTCCGCGCCCTCGACCCCTGGCCCGGCGTATGGACGACGATACACGACAAGCGGCTCATCATACGCGCGCTGCACCCCGACAACGGGAAGCTCGTGTTGGATTCTGTACAACTGGAAGGTAAGAATCCCGTTTCCTGGGGTCAGTTCAAAACTGCGTATATCACCTCTTGACAGCCCCGATCAAAATTCGGTACGGTGGATATAGACCGTAAGGAGGTAATGCTATGGCCCGCAAAAAATCCCGATCAACCGTAAAACCCTCAGCAGCCGTACTCAAAAAGGATTTGGGTTCATGGAATTTCGTACTGTTCCTGACGCTTGCATTCATTCTCCTTGTGGTCGTGGTTGCCATGATGAAGGGGGTCGCCCTCGATCTTAGAAGCCGTGCGGGTCTCTCATGCCCCGATCCGCTTGCCGCTTTCAACGGGAAACTGCCACAGCCCTCGGAATGCAACGGGGAATGGAAACTCTCCGCAGATGCCCGGGGGTGCCAGGTGTTCCTCTGCCAGCCGCAGTAGCTCTTCTCGAGACAAACCTACGGAACTATGCTCTCGAGGGACAACTACGTTTTCCCTCGACGTGCGACTGCGCAATGCGCAGTGAAAACGCGCACTGCTCCCTTTCCCTGCTCACGTAATTAACTCAGGAATTCTCTTGGAGAGTTGTCTAATGTAGCACACGGAAGACTGATTACGCAGTTGCGACGGCTTTGGTTGCTTCCTTCTTTGCATCGAAGCGGAACCGCTTGATGCAGCTCGTGCACGCGTGGAGCCGGGTCATTACGCCATTGACCGGCAAACTTACCCAATGAAGGTTCACGCCGATTACTCGTTTCGTATGGGTCGCACGCCGTTTCCATTGTCCTCCGGCCACACCGCGGTGATGAACATGAGATCCTCCGGCGACGGAATGTTTACTGCAGATATCGCATTTGAGTGCCATAGAGGCTATACTATACCATATGTTGGGTGAGCTCTTCAACAATCCGTTTGCATTCCTCTCATGGCTCATCGCGCTTACGATCGCGATCACGGTTCACGAATTCGCCCACGCGCTTGCTGCTGACCGCTTGGGTGACCCGACGCCACGGGTCCAGGGGCGCCTGACCTTAAATCCCCTTGCGCACCTTGATCCCCTGGGCACGCTTATGCTCCTTATCGCGAGATTCGGCTGGGGAAAACCCGTGATTTTTGACCCGTTTAACCTGAGAAATCCGAGACGCGATGCGGCGATCATATCCCTTGCCGGACCGGTATCAAATGTTATATTGGCAACCCTGTTATCCGTCCTGCTTCGGCTCCTCCTTACGACCCCTGCGGGATTTATGGCGTACGTCTTCATTCAGCCGATCATCATGCTCAATATTATCCTTGCCGTCTTCAACCTCGTGCCGGTGCATCCGCTGGACGGATTCAAAATCGTCGGGGGGATCCTGCCCCCTGAGTATGCCAAACAATGGTACGAACTGGAGCCGTACGGGATGATTTTCCTATTGTTCCTTATCTTCCCGGTCTTCGGAAGAGTTGCGCCGATCAGCCAACTTATTACGCCGCTCATCAACCTGTTGACTGCATTACTCCTGCCCGGGCCCGGGGCTGCCGGGATAATCTAATGGCCTCCCCCGTGGCCGGCACTCTGGGATGATGCCAACACAAGGCCGTCGAAGGGCGCGATAAGCGCGAAAATAAAAAGGGAAAGGATATCAAACACAAATACCGACTCGCCTTCCGCACTCTGCGAGATGGTTTTTATGACGGCTTTCATTTCTCCGCCGCCCCCATGAGACCCACCATGTTCTGCTGACATAGAAGCTGAAATCATACTGCAGGCACCTACCACGCACAATGCGCAGTTGTGATGCATGACTATACGCATCGGCTACTGCACGAGCGGATACCCGTCAGAATTTTTCGGTGACGTAAAAAGACTCCGCAGATACTTCAATGCTTGTACAAATATATTCATGTACCTCCTTCCTGCACGTGTTTGGCTTACTCTATACCGTATGTCCGAAACGTGCTTGACGCAATCCTGACTTCAATTTGTCAGGATTATTTATAAATAGTTGACATAATCCGAACATTCTATTAAAATCCTGACAACTCTATGGGTTATGTACTCCACATCTCTCCACAGGAAATTGAGCGGCACGCAACCGCCATACTTAAACCGGTAAAATTTGGCGAGAATGGCATTGGCCTTTGTTATCCCGGATGCTTTATCGGATATACCGTACACGCACTCATTGAATCCCCCACGATCCTCCGGAAGTACCTTGGCCCGTATTTCCGCAAGTACTTCCTCATCCCAATCGAACTCACTGCCGGAGATACGCGAGATACCCTCCGGGACAAGGCAAGAGCGTATATAGTGGAAAACTCCGACCACATACTCCTTCCGCAAACCAATTCACTGACCGGGTACACGAAGGCTATCGTTGCAAAAGGCTTGGATCCGTATTTTTTCCTATTGAATGCGCATGTCGTTACCAAAGATTCGCTGACGGAAATACTTAATGAATTTCATACCCTGGTTACCGATATACCTCGATGCGGCGTCACCGTGTTTACGGAAGCCAATATGTTTGACGACACATGGACAAGACTCTTGAATACGTATCACCGCTTCCAACATACGACTCACCTGTTTCCGGTTTTCTCCGAAAAAGAATCCCTGTCGTTTATCAAAACGCTTGCCAGAACCTGGCGGATGGACATGCCCGACAAAACCGCGCGCATGATCGTCGATCTCTGCGGCGGTTATCTTTGGATGTTGCGGGAAGCCGTACGGTATGTACGGGACGGAAATACAACGGACCGGGAAGAGATTCTTATGCATTCCCGCATACGGGAACGCGCGACGTATATATTTAATATTCTCGATCAGCGCACGAAAGACGGCTTGGTCATGATGTGTGCAGGGGCTGAAACGGACGTACCGGCCGATATAAGGAAATATCTGCAGTCCACGGGTGTTGTATCTCAACAGGGGGACTCATACGTTCCGACGTGTCCAATGTTTTCCGGTCTTCTGACTAAACAAACCGAAGTTAACCAGCTTACGCTAAGCGACGGAGTAATCATGTATCGGTCACGCCCGATCGAACATGTATTCAGCCCGTCCGAACTCGCGATACTCAAGGCGTTAGCCATCCGTCGCGGATCAATCCTGCCGCGCGATAGCATCGCAACGATTTTATGGGGTAAAGACGCCCACGAACGCTATTCCGACTGGGCTATCGACAAGACGATGTCCCGCATCCGGAAAATACTCCATTCCATCGGCGTACCAAAACACGCACTGCAAACGAGAAAAAAACAGGGATTCATTCTCCTATAATAAAGAGGCTACTGCCGGGTCGGATCCATATTCAGCAACCGGTCGAGATTTTCGAGATACCGCGGGCTCCGGATTGCCTCACGCACGTCTTTGGATGCGACGTTTGCCTTCCCTATCGCCCGGATAAACAACGCATACGGATTGACGTACTTTTGCATAAGATCCCACTGGGCGAACTTATAGGTAGGCAGTAGGTTTCCGTCATCGTCAATCGTTTCATATTCATCCGCATGCATGGTCGCGTATTGTTTCCGGTTAAACGTTTTCCGGTCGCCGACTTTCTTCTCCCGTTGCATGACTTCAACGATTCTGTCCCATTCAGGATCGGTAACTTGGGAAAGCACCCGGTAATACTTGAATAATCCAAGGCTGCGGTACGTATCGATAAAATCAAATACGGGGTGAAGCGAGACAATATCATCAGCAAGCGCTGCATCGAGATACGCTTCACGTTGGGCCGGATCCATTTCCAGAAGATGACGCCGAAACGCTTCCGGCGACACGCTGTTTTGAATCCGCCGAATCGTCTCCAAATCTATCGCCAATCCGATATCGCGAAGGTGCGCCCTCCCTGCTTCTGTATGGTTGAGCGCATTGCCGTAATAGATACTGTACCGGGCGGCACGGCGGAATTGTTCCATGCGTTCGCCAACCGAGCGGGATTCAATGCTTTCCGGTATATGTATCGGCTTTGTCTGCTCATCAATCTGTTCCCCCCTAATTTCAATAAGCATATCCCTCGAAAGCCTCCGAGTCGGTATCGGATACCATGCATCGCCAACGGCTTGGTTTTGCGCGAAAACCCCACCATCCTGCACTCTCCGCTCGGGGTAGAGCCTCCCCTCATGTAGGTACGCACGCGCCTGATTATTTGCGCGATCCAACGATTCCCTTCCTTCGTAATCAAGCTCTTCTATCGGATACAACAACCCATGGACAAGCCGGTTCCAGCTCAGCACCCAGTCGGCATCACGGGTATCGTCGTTCTTTCCTTCCGTAAACACGGGTTTTGCTCCTATGGAAAATAACTTGTTGAATCTTCGCCTCCCGATCCCGCCCTCCATCACACCGAATTGCGCATCAAGAAACGGTTTCTTGCCTTCCCGATCCCAAGATCCCTCCTCGGTAACAAGCACCATCGGCCGGTGGAGGCTATCATATTTCAGCGGCCCGTCGGCACGGGTAATGGCCGATATGGTATATCTCGTGACAAATCTCTGCGGACTATTCCCTAGATGTGCCAAACCAAGAAACGAAAGGACATCCCGGACAACCGGGCTCTCATACATTTTCCGTGCCCCCGGGAACGGAAAGTACTCTGCAAACAGTTCCCGCTTTATTGCCGGCCTCGATACACGGATAAACTCTTCGGGCGTCACGTCCTGTTGGACCAGATCAACATCCGTCCTGTTGGCAAGTGAAGACATGACCCTCCGCATGCGACCGCTCCGAAGTCTCCGGATATCAAAAGGCATATGGTAGTGAACGGCGTTGGTTACCGATTGCCGGTTTTCGGTATTGGAAAACGGATGAAGCAATACGGAACAACCGGATTCGCGCACATGAAACCTACCAGCCTGGTGAAATACCCGCAGCGCAGGATTGAACCGCACGAATGCTTCCTCGGGGCCGGGATATCCGGCTCGGAAATTCGAACTGCAAAAGGTGGAAAACGGCATAACGATGCGATCCGGAAACACGGTGTTTTCCGGCATTTCCGTCGTAAGCATGCGTACCATGCATCCGTTACCCCGTATGATTTCAGGAGCCATAGTATGTATTATATCACTATAGGCCTATTCTGCACCATCTTGACTAAATCCTGACCGATTGTGGTATAGTATCGGGGTTGAATTTATTCGTTCGTAGCTATGCTTTCCCTGTACCGGAAAATTTTTTCGACGAAAAAGACGGTCATTGATACAAAAGACTTCCCCACTCCGGAGAACGTTCATAGAATCGGCAACAGAATCCATGCCCACGTCAAAAAGCTATTCCACGGTTCACTGGCGATACGCGAAGTGGACGCCGGTAGCACCAACGCCTGCGAACAGGAGCTGACCGCCCTTACCAATCCGTACTACGACATCGAACGCTTCGGTATCCATTTCGTGGCCTCTCCCCGGCATGCTGATATGCTCATGGTTACCGGGCCGGTCACACGCAACATGAAAACGGCGCTCGTTAAAACGTATGAAGCCACGCCAGACCCCAAAATCGTCGTAGCCGTCGGAGATGACGCGATAGACGGCGGGATATTCAAAGGGTCCTATGCCGTCTGTGACGGCGTAAAAAACGTTATACCCGTTGACTTGGAAATCCCGGGAGACCCGCCCTCGCCCATAACCATACTCACCCATCTTCTCGCATACCTGGATACACGGGCCAAAACGCAGTAATCCAATAATGCATATGAATCCCGCAACCCTCCAGTCCCTATTCTTTTCCACTCTTGTCCTATTTGTCTTGGGAGCTTTGGGGTCGCTTATGAGTCAGAAAAAAAGCAATGCCGCCAATCTGATAGGAAACGGTATCGCGCTTATCGGCTCCGCGCTGGGACTTATGACCGGCGTCTCCTCGCTCCTCTGGCGCACCGGGTTCCAAACGAAGCTAAGCTCCCCGTTGCCGCTCCTTTCTTATACATTCACGGTGGACGGCCTGTCCGCCCTGTTTATTTCACTTATATCGCTCATCGGACTCGTTAGTTCGCTCTACGCATTCGGCTACGTCCGGCACTTTGAGGGGAAATACAACCTCGGAACCTTGGGGTTCTTCTACAACATATTCCTTGCGTCTATGCTGCTTGTCGTTACAAGCGGCAACTTGTTGTTCTTTCTTGTCTCCTGGGAAATTATGTCGCTTGCTTCGTATTTCCTCGTCATTTACGAGCACAAAGACCCGTCGGTCGTACGGGCAGGTACGCTGTATTTCATCATGACTCATGCGGGTACGGCGTTTCTCACCTTGGCCGTCCTGATACTCGCCGGAGCTACCGGATCATTTGACCTGGCCGTCATCCGCCAGATGTCCGCGTCCATACCTGACCTGACAAGGCTTGCAATTTTTGTCCTGACGCTCATCGGCTTGGGTACGAAATCCGGCATCATTCCTCTCCATATTTGGCTTCCCAGCGCGCATCCGGCCGCACCTACCCATGTATCCGCACTTATGAGCGGAGTAATGATCAAAACCGGCATATATATGATGGTTCGGCTGTATATGGATGTCCTGCCACCCGGGCCGGTTGGCTGGGGATTTACCGTCCTTGGCATCGGCGCGGTCTCTTCGCTTCTTGGGGTCCTGTATGCACTCACCGAACACGACATAAAAAAACTCCTCGCATTCCACAGCATTGAGAATATCGGCATCATTCTCCTGGGCCTGGGTAGTGCCATGATATTTGATTCCCTTGGCATGAAATCTCTTGCCATACTCGGCCTCACCGCGTCGCTATTCCACACCGTAAACCATGCAATTTTCAAGGCCCTACTATTTATGGGGGCAGGCGCGGTGATATCGAAAACGCACACAAGAAATATCGAGGAATACGGCGGGCTTATAAAACGCATGCCCTATACCGCCGGGTTATTCCTGATCGGCTCACTGGCGATATCAGCCATCCCGCCGTTTAACGGGTTTGCCAGTGAGTGGCTCACCTACCAAGCCCTGTTTGCGGGCATCCGGACGCTTGACACCTACATGCTCTGGGCATTTGTCGCAGCGTCGGGCTCACTTGCGTTTACCGGCGGACTGGCTGCCGCCTGCTTTGTAAAAGCATTCGGAACTACATTTTTGGCGAGACCAAGAAGCACACACGCCGAACACGCAACGGAAGTGCCGATGACCATGCGTTTTGCCATGGGAATACTTGCCGCACTCACACTCCTTATCGGGGTATTCTCCTCTGCTATTTCCGGAACTATTTTTACGTCCGGCTTCGGGTGGATGGAGCGAGTGCAACAAACTAACGCCGCGTATTACCAAGAACCGCAGTTCCTGGCGCTCCGGGACGGGTTTGCGCGGTTGCCTATGCCCGGAATATTATCCGGCCTCACCATTACCCTGCTCGGAATATTCATCCTGACAAAACTGTTTACCGGAAACCGCAAAATTGTCGTCGCCGATACGTGGGACTGCGGCACAACGCTGACACCGCGCATGGAAATTACCGCGACAGGTTTTTCCCGCTCGATCATCACCATATTCAAAGGAATATTACGGCCGACAAAACAAGTCAGTATCGAATACCATGATGCGGATATGCGCTACTTCACCTCGTCAAACGAAGTGAAACTGGGTATCAGTGATCCGTATCGAAGCGGGATCTATCGCCCGGTAGCCCTCATGCTGATGCGGTTGTCCGGTATCATTAAGAAAGTACAAATAGGACCGGTTAATACCTACGTATTGTATATGTTTATGGCGCTCATTATCCTGCTCGTTACCCTAGCCATACGGTAAACCTATGAATATCTGGACACAAACTATCGTTCAAATGCTTATGACCCCGCTTCTATCGCCGCTTTTGATCGGCGTCGTACGGAAAATCAAGGCGAGGATGCAAAACAGACAGGGCGCCAGTGTCTTTCAGCCATATCTCGACCTATGGAAATTATTCCGAAAGGATGAAACGGTGAGTAAGGACGCGTCCTGGATCACGGCGTTTGCTCCGTATATCGTATTTACGGCAACACTGATCATCGGTGCCAGCATACCGATTCTGGGATCAGCCTCCATCCCGTTCATATCCGGCGACTTCCTTACGATCGTCTATCTTCTGGCCCTTGGCACGTTCTTTCTGGCACTTGCCGGTATGGATGCGGGAGGAGGTTTCGGCGGATTCGGTGCGAGCCGTGAAATGACGCTTGCGGCTATCACGGAAGGCGGACTCCTTTTTTCCTTTCTACCTCTGGCACTCTACGCAGGGTCATCCGATCTTGAAACTATTGCAGCCGCGGTATCCCCGCTTCCCTCAGCGCTCGTTATACCGCTTGCTTTGACATTCGGTGCCTATGTCATCTCCATGCTTTCCGAAACCGCCAGATTCCCGTTCGATAATCCGGCGACGCATCTGGAGCTGACGATGATTCATGAAGCGATGCTACTTGAGTATTCCGGAAAAAAATTAGCCCTTATGGAATGGGCGTCGGCAAATAAATTCCTGCTGTTTCTCGTACTCGGTGCGAATGTGTTTATGCCGTGGACTCCCTCCGGCATTTCCAATAGTACTGATTTGGTGCTGGTACTTTTGGTAACGGGATTAAAGGTTTTTGCACTCGCGGCGGGTGTCGCACTCCTTGAATCAAGTATCGCGAAGTTCCGGTTTTTCCGGCTGCCTGATTTACTGTTCGGCTCGTTTATATTGGGAGTTATCGCCATAAGCTTTGTCGTATAACACTATGAACCCCGATACATCACTCATCGCATATGCAAGTGTCGCCGGAATGTTTGCCTCCGTTATTCTCATGCATCTCATGAAACGGAGCTCTTTGACCGTCTGGCTCTACACCCTGCAGTCGTTGCTCGTCGTCGTATTGCTTACCAGTGCACTTTTGAAGGAATTCTCCTGGCTCCTCGTGCTTGCCACTCTTGCAATGGGGGGAGTAAAAGTGATCATCGCGCCGAAATTCTTTACCGAGCTCATCCGGAAACATGAAGTACGATTCAGTGCCAGCACGTACGTCAACGGACCCGTGACATTAGCCGCCCTTGCGGGGCTGACCGCATTCACCCATGCGCAATTCTTCCGTGCACTGACACAGCTTAACTCAGCGCAATCGGATGCCATACTCCTTTCGGTTTCCATGATGCTCATATCCATGTTCCTGATCATCAATAGGAAGGGCGCGCTGTCACAAATGATCGGCATACTGTCTCTCGAGAATGCCATCGTTGCGTTTGCGACCGTGACGGGACTGGAACAGACCCCGGCGCTTCAGCTGGGTGTCGTCTTTGATATCTTTATCTGGATAACCATTGCAACCGTTTTTGCCAGCATGATTTACCAGAAATTCGGCTCACTGGACGTATCAAAGCTTACCCATCTTACGGAAGACTAATATGGCACTCATATTCATACTCGGTATACCTCTTATCGCAGCTTTGCTGTCATTTTTCACGGCGACGACCGTGGCAACGCTTGGAACTATCGCGGTCACGGCGTCTATTATCGAACTTGCCGCAGCACTCTCCATAACATCGTCAATTGGCCTCAATGCTCCGTATATGTTCACAACGTTTTTGGGCGTTGACCATCTTGGCGCCATCCCCCTCGTGCTTTTGGTTTTCGGTGGCTTTGTCGCCTCCATATACGCCAGGGGGTATACGGAACACGAAATATCCAAAGAAATCATCGGCTTTAATCGTGCGAAGAAATTATTTGCCCAGCTGCACCTTTTCCTGCTTGCCATGTCGCTTGCGATCGTCACGACGAACCCCATCCTCACCTGGATCGCAATAGAGGCAACGACGCTGACAACCGCCTTCCTCATAAGCTTTTACAACAAGCCGTCTGCTATGGAGGCCGCTTGGAAATATCTGATCCTGAATTCCGTGGGGCTCCTGCTAGCGTTCTTCGGAACACTCCTTTTTATGACGCCTGAACTAAAGGGGGCTCATACCGGCCTTGCCAGCTGGTCATCGCTCCTTTCGGGGGCTGCTTCGTATGACCCGTTTATCGTGAAAATGGCCTTCCTGTTTACGCTTATCGGGTATGGCACGAAAGTAGGACTTGTCCCTATGCATACGTGGCTTCCCGATGCCCACAGCAAAGCGCCTTCCCCTATCAGCAGCTTACTGTCAGGAGTACTTTTGAATATTCCGCTTCTGGCGATTTTACGGTTTAAAATCATCACGGATGCGGTAGTCGAAACGGGATTTACGTCCGGTCTCCTCATCACATTCGGAATATTCTCACTCATCGTTTCCGCGGCAATCATCCTGGTGCAAAAAAACTACAAGCGGCTGCTTGCGTATTCCAGTATCGAACATATGGGGATCGCAACACTCGGATTCGGGCTTGGCGGGTCTGCGGCATATGCGTCACTTCTTCATATGATCTACCATTCCCTCACGAAATCGCTCCTGTTTTTCTCGGCAGGCAACGTGTTTCTCAAATACAGTACGACCAAAATCGAAAACGTGCGCGGCATGGTGAGCGTTCTGCCGATAACCGGGCCGATATTCTTCTTCGGGGTCCTTACCATCATCGGCATGCCCCCTATGGGAATGTTCTTTACCGAATTTTCCATACTCGCCCGAAGTCTCACCGTTCATCCGGCCATAACTGTGGGCACGACAGCAGCGCTCATCATCGTCGGGATCGGATTTATACGGCATATTGCGGACATGTCGTTTGGTGAACCGACAGGCAAGTTGCCATCCGGCGAACAAAATGCATGGACGATCATTCCGCTCATCATTCTCGCCGCAACGCTTCTCGTTGCCAGCATATATCTGCCCGCCGGCATACAAACATTTATTGCCCGGGCAGCATCAACACTATGAACCAATCAATACGGAAACATCTGGAATCATATGCCGCTGAGCAAAGAGGAAATAATTTCGTCTATGAGGTAAACACCGGTGATATCGTCCGGATCTGTACGTTCCTCTACGAAGAAAAATCCACTGAACTTAAGACGATATTTGCCGCGGACCAGCGGGGTGAGGGCAAGGGGCTGCGGATATATTACGTCTTCGGACTTCCGAAAGAGAACCTGTTCCTCGTGCCATATGTAACACTGGGCAAACAATTCAGCTTCCCGACGCTGACAAAACATATCCATGAGGCTGCCGGGTATGAGCGGAAAATACATACGATGATGGGGCTAACCCCGATCGGACACCCTGACCTACGCCCGTTTATCCTGCATGAAAATTGGCCCAAGAACGTATTCCCGCTCCGTAAGGACACGTCCGGAACGAAACGGCCGCCACAGGCCTCCGAACCATATGAATTTTCAAAAGTCGGAGGGGAAGGAATATACGAAATCCCCGTGGGCCCGGTTCACGCCGGCATTATCGAACCAGGACATTTCCGCTTCAGTGTGGCTGGTGAAGAAATAGTACTTCTGGAGCCCAAGTTGGGCTATAAGCACCGGGGGGTGGAAAAACTGTTTGAGTCGCTCCCCCTACCTGATATGGTCAAGCTTGCCGAACGGGTATCCGGCGACACGTCATTCACCCACTCCCTCGCGTTTTGTCAGGCGATCGAAGCGCTCACAAACGTGCGGATACCCAAAAAGGCGTCGTTCATACGTGTCATACATTCCGAACTGGAACGTCTTGCCAACCATCTGAACGATATCGGGTTTATCATGCTCGATACCGGATACAGCTTCGGCGGGAGCAGTGGGCAACGCCTGAGGGAATCGGTCATGCAGTGGAATGAACGGCTGACCGGCAGCCGGTACCTTCGCGGAATAAATACGATTGGCGGAGTAACACGCAATATTTCTCCTGGTGATGCCTCGGCCTTGCAAGCGTTTCTGGCTGATCTCGAGACGGACTTCCGTGAGGTGATATCCATCGCTTCGGAAAGCAGTTCGGTCTTCAACCGGCTGGACGGAACCGGAACGCTCGATATGACCACCGCCCGCGACCACGGCGTCGTGGGGATTGCGGCACGAGCCCTTGGGATCACCCGGGATGCCCGCAAAGATTACCCCTATGCCGCCTATGCCGACGTACCATTTGCCGTGTCAACCCAAACCGGCGGGGACGTACGCGCAAGATTTGGCGTACGGGTCAAGGAAGTATATACGAGCATACATGTCATTACATACGCACTGAATAAGCTTGATTCCTCAAAAGAACTGCACGCGAAAACAGGATCTGCGGTTCCAAAGTCCGATGTCGGTATCGGTATCGCGGAAGGCTGGCGGGGAGAAATAGTCTACACAGTACTTACGGACAACACGGGAAAGATCTCCCGGGTCGATGTCCGCGACCCCTCATTCCTCAACTGGCCTCCGTTAGGCCATGCGGGGAAAGGAAATGTCGTGCCTGACTTCCCGCTTATCAACAAAAGCTTCAATCTATCGTATTCGGGACACGATCTGTAAGGTGTATACTATTTTTATATGAGAGCGTATTTCACCGCGTCCATCGTCGGCAAAAAATATCACCTCGACAAATACCGGAAAATCGTCGAATTACTCACGGAAAAAGGGGTAACGGTTGCTGCCGAACACATCCTTAACGTCGACGAAAAGGACATCCAGCTCCAATCCAGAGAGAAACGCCTTGCGTTCCATAAACAACTCGAGGACTCGGTCAATAACGCGGATTTTCTGGTAGCGGAGACAAGCTTCCCGTCAATCTCGGTTGGATACGAAATCTCCATGGCGCTTGACCGCGGCAAGCCGGTTCTTATCCTCTACAGCGAGGGCGATCCTCCATCACTATTTGCGTACCACGAAAACGAGAAAATCGTCAGCGAGAAGTATACGATGGATACCCTCGCCCCGATCATTTCCGACTTTTTGCACTTCGTGCGCGGCGAGGCGGATACGCGGTTCACATTCTTTATCTCGTCGAAACAGGCAGCATATCTAGCCAAAATGGGAAAGAAAAATCGCGTGCCCAAGTCGGTATACCTCCGGAGCCTCATAGACAAAGACATGGAGTAACCGTAGCGAACGGACCCGCTAATTGTACGATACCTCACTATTGCAAACTACATCAGCGTGATGCATAACGCCACGACGCTCCGATCCCCTACACTACGCATGTATGACCCGCATGATCCGCCGATTTCATCGCGAAATTATCCGCCCGACCGGCAGGACAGTCATGCTTGGCGTCCGCCTAAACCAACTCATTTGGACGAAGTATTTCGACATGGCATGGGAGGCAACCCCGCTCCACGAAAAACTCACCTGGATCTGGTTTTTAGCCAATACCATCGGCATCCTCACCCTCATCCAGATTCTTGCGGCAAAAGCGTTCTAATGCGCTATCCCAACTTACTTGACAATCGTGAAATCGTGTTCTACGATACGTATGCCCGTGTGGAGTAAAAGATTATTTTCCTCCACAGAATCTCTTAACATGAGGTAGCATTCCTTGATAACATGGGATGCAACAGGACGACAGTGCACTACTACCGAGGTAGCAGAGCCAGTCCTTCCGATTAATAAAAATCGGGGAAAATGCTTTTACTATACACGAGGCAGCACTTATTTCTTCTTCTTTCTTCTTGACATACCCGGCGGTTCCCTATTTTCCATCGCTTTGGTAAAATCGTAGTACGCGTCTACTTCGGAATTCAGATTGTCATGAAAATACGGAGTATAATCCGTTGCGACGGGGTGATATATGGTGTGAACCGTCGCAACACCTTGAAGGAAAAGCGTTGGGGAAAAACCTCGGTTTTGCCCCATGAGGCCGCCTTAGCTCAGTGGTAGAGCACCTGTTTTGTAAACAGGTTGTCGTCAGTTCAATCCTGACAGGCGGCTCCAGAGAACTATGTCCGAACTCGCATCACATCATCCGAATACGTTGGCCGTCCCGCTTGTTAACCCGGGCGAACAACTCAAAGGCCCCGAGCTTATGGGCTTGCGATCATGGCTAAAGGAGCAGATCAGAACGCTGCCGGAAATGAGTGTAACGAAAAGCCCGCTTTCCAACAAAGAAACCTGGCGGACCCGCATGTCTCCTGACGGAAAAACGGTCGATTCGGTATCCAGCGCATTCTTTTCCATAGAAGGCGTCGACGTGACTACGGACAAGCTTTCCTGGCATCAGGGGGCGGTCATCCAAAGGAATGACTTCCTCCCCACCAAATCCGGCGAAAAAACGGAAGTAAGTGGTGTCGTTATCCTCCTAACAAACCCGAAAGGCGAGACATTCGTGACCGTATCCCAGGAGCCGCTCGCGCCAACCCAATACAGGGCTGCCGACGGAAGCCTGTCTGCCCGGGATGCTTCGGGCAGTACGGAAATCCATCCGGTCATACGAAGCGGTATCCAGACGAGTGTCCAAAAACTGCAGCTTCTGTCGCGAAGCGAACAATTAGGCAATGTCTACGACCGTAAGCTCACCGGGATCCTAAAGGAGATAGCAAAAAACCGAAATGCGACGATCACGGATGTGCTCAATGGTACCGCCTTCTCCAAAGCGCCGACTGACGGCAACCGGATATCCGGAAACGTCGTCTACGGTACCATTCCGGTTTCGGAGGAGCTCGCGCGCGGGATATCCGCAGTAGTCCCGGAAGGACGGTGGTGCCCGGAGCATGAACTGGACGCGCTCATACTGTCGGGACTTACCAACGGGCATCTCAATATCGGACGGAGTGTTGCCGAGGCGCAAAAGCGGCGTATCAGATAACATCAGGGAAACAGCTCCCGCCAGAGCGGTGTCGCCATAAATAGTTTCGGTAATTCCTTCACTGCTTTTTTCCGGACTTCATAGAGCACGTGTTTGCCGACACGTTTTTTTGTTACCCATCCGTTCTTTTCCATGGCACGCAAATGGTGTATGACCAAAGTGGGCGGGATCCCCAGGCTCCGCGATAAATCCTCCACCCAGGTCGGATCATGCGCCAAAAGATATAGGATCGCCACGCGATACTCATGGGCAATCCCACGAAGGAGGGCCGTTGTCTTTTTCATCTTGGCAATCAAGCGTTTACCGGACGTCATGCTATACGATATAATACCTCATATCGCTGAGATGGCGGAGCGGACAATCGCATCAGACTGTAAATCTGACGCCCGACAGGGCTACCTAGGTTCGAATCCTAGTCTCAGCACTCCCCAATTCTATATTTTGTAAGGTAAACCACTTGCAAATCTTCCGATTATTTTTTATGCTGGATGCATATGGAAAAAGAAACATCCGAGTCCATGGAATCCCCGTCCATGATGACCTACGTCGTTGGGGCAGTATTGGTTGTTGCCGTCATTGCCGGCGCGTGGTATTTCCGCTCGAAATCCAATAAGAGCGCCATGGTGTCTCCGACGACCAACAACGAACCGGCCGCTATGGCGACTCCTGCTTCGACACCGATAACGGGCTTAGGATGCGACCAGCAGTGGTTTAACCCAAGAATCGGATATAACGAGTATTACCTTTCCGCGTCCGGGGGTGATTCATCCGGCGCCAAGAGTGTCTCTTGCGCGTTTACCGTAAAGGTTGACGACAAAGTCGTTGCATCCGCAACGGCCCAAAGTCCGCTTTCCGACGCACCGCAAAGAAACGGCAGCACGTTCGTCTGCACGTCTAAGACATTGACGCTTGATCCCAGCGTCAAGACCACGGTCGAAGTTGCGCTCAAAGACGATTTGAATGCAACGGCTACCTGTAACGCGGACTTCACGTTCCCGCCGCAAATCTGAGGCGAACCGATCAGGGTTTGAGATGTGTACGGAAAAACTCGAGGTCGCGGGAGATGACGGTTCCCCATGCGGGCTGCAAGTTGTGGTCGGCACCGGGATACGTAAAATATTCGATCTCCTTCTCTTTTGTGCGTAGGTCGTTGACGAATTCGTCGCTCCAATAAACCGGAATGGCATCGTCTGACGTACCCTGATGTAGCTGTATCGGTGCTTCGATCCGGTCCGTGTAGTTGACTAGCGTATATAAGCCGACATCGTAATTCTTCTCAAAATCCGCAAGTTTCTTCCGGAGCGCCTTCCCCTTGTCCTCGGCTTCATCCGTGTAATACAGGATCGAATACGGAAAGGCCCGCGTCACCGGAGCCCACAATGTTGTGGGTAGTGGTCTTTTGGTAATTTCAAGCACGGTAAGGGCTATTTGCCCCCCGTTTGAATGTGCCCAAATCCCGACCTTATCGGAATCCGCGATGGCGAGCGTGGGGATGGACGATAGTAAATCCAGCACGACCGAATACGTCTGGAACCGTTCTTCAAACACGTCGCTGCTGGGATTATCCGAGCCTCCGTACCCCAAAAAATCCGGCGCTAATGAAATGTATCCGTTTCGCGCAAACACCTCAGCACTTCGTTTCGTTCCGACGCCGGACGCATATATGCTGTGTTCCACATATCCACGGATTTGTATGATGACCGGCTTTTTTTGAGGATCCTCGGCATCGATGGGAATATGGGCAAGCCCCGTCACCTTTTTCCCGTCACTGGAAAAATGGAACGGGTACACCGTAAACGCAGACTCCGTGGCAATTGGTTCATCCAATACGATTTGGCTTGGCTGACTCTTTCGGACGGTCAGATTATCGATCGTGTACTTGTCGAGCGGCCGGTCAATACCCAGGGTTATCGGCGACAGCACCGACACTGATTGACGGGGTCCGAATACGGCATACACGGCTCCCCCGCCGACAAGAATTCCGAGCGTAAGCCACAATACTGCTTGTTTCATAAACTTCCCTGTATCATACTACGAGTGACCGCTATGGACGCGCAACCGATGCCAGCTGCCAAGATGCCGCAAACCCCTCCGGAAGCCGATTCTCCTACTCCCACCAAATCCCGTCTATCCATGAAGCCCGTATACCTGACCCTTACGCTTATCGCGGGGGTACTCATCGGTGCCGGCGGACTGTTTGTCTATCAGGAAATCTCGAGCCCCGCACCGATCACCTCATTTGAGGAGTGCATCAAAGCCAACGGGAACCAGACAACCCTCATGTATCCCGGCACGTGCACTACCCGTGACGGCAAGACATTTACCCAGCCCGTAACCGTCATGCCGACACCCCCGTCTGACAACAGCGAGGTCATCGGTATCAACCTTAATTCCTGCTGCCAATGCCCCGAGCTTATTCCCCAAAGCCAAATAGGTACGGACGGGTGGGAAATCTATAATCCGCAAAAGGACTATGGAAATGAGCGGCCGCCATATTGCGACGCCGCCGGCGTGTGCGCTCCCTGCCCGCCGCTTCCGACGCCATCCTGCAGCCCGCGGCCGAAATGTCTGGATATGGAACCGCGATGTATGATTCCGGAAACCGAAGACATGTGTCCGCCGGACTCCCCGCCGTCTTCCGGCGCATATACGTGCCCCAAGGGCGGGTGGGAAAACTGCATGCCGATCCTGACTCCGGATGCGAAGACTCAGTGTTCAAAAGAGGCGCTGGATTGGAAAAAACAAAACTGCCCCGGTTTCCAGGGCGCGGCATACTAAACGATAACGCCAAGTTCGCGGCCGACTTCTGCAAACGCTTTCAGGCCGAAATCGAGATCCTTCTTGCCGTGGCCGGCTGACGGCATCACGCGGATCCTGGCTTTCCCCATCGCAACCATCGGAAATTTGATCGGGGTTGCGAATACGCCCCGTTTCAGAAGCCTGCTGCTAAACTCTTTTGCTAGATTCTCGTCCCCGAGCATCACGGGCGTAATCGGCGTTTGGGTTACCCCGGTATTGAATCCGAGCTTCTGGAATCCCTTACGAAGATATGCGGCGTTATCCCAAAGCTTTTTCACAAGGCTTTTGGATTTCGAAAGAATTTTCACGCCCTCGATCACTGCGGCCGTATCAGCAACCGTGAGCCCCGTTGAAAAAAGGTACGGACGGCCCTTCTGTCGGTAATATTCAACAAGCTCCTTCTTCCCGGCAATCACCCCACCCAAGACCCCGAACGCCTTGGAAAGCGTTCCCACCTCGATATCCAGTTTCCCCGAAAGCCCGAAATGATGGGCAATACCCCGGCCATCTCCCAACACCCCCTCACCATGCGCGTCATCGACCATTGTAATAGCGCCATATTTTTTGGCGAGCTTGACGATTTGGGGAAGCGGCGCGATATCGCCGTCCATAGAGAATACGCCGTCCGTAACGACAAGGATGATCGGCTTCTGTCCGTCCGACTTCGGCGTTTTAGCTGCTTTGATCGCTTCCTTGAGACGAGCCTCCAGCTCACCCATATCATTGTGTTTGTAAATGAACTTCGTCTTAACCTGCGCCAATTTGATGGCATCAATGATGGACGCATGATTCAATTCATCGGAAATCACGATGTCTTCTTTCCCCACGATCGTCGCAATCGCGACAATGTTTGCGATAAATCCGCCCGGAAGAAGAAACGCCGCCTCCGCACCCTTGAATTTCGCAAGCAGTTTCTCCGCTTCCATGTGGAGAGACAGATTCCCGGAAATCGGGCGCACCGCGCCGGCGCCTACCCCATATTTCCTGACGGCTTTCATCGCCGCGTGGGCGATCCGTTTATCCTGGGCAAAGCCCAAATAATTGTTGGAACAAAAATTGAGAAGCTTCTTGCCGTCGATCGTAAACCACGGGCCCTGCGGCGACTCCAACACCCGCACCGGAGTATACAGGCCTTTCTCCTTCATGTGTTCGATTGTTTTGTAATACGGTTTGAGTGGATCCATGTTCCTCCTTTAGGGTCGCAGCAGAATCTTGCCGCATTTGCCGCTTTTCATAATCTCCATCGCTTTCTCGAAATCCTTAAGTTTGAACTCATGGGTAATGATTTTTCCCAAATTCACTTTCTTCGCTTTTAATAAGTCGCTTACCTGGTACCAGGTTTCCCAGATCCTCCGTCCGAAGACCGACATCACGGTGAGCTCCTTATTGATGAGGTATTTGCCGACGTTGAGCTCTACTTCTTTTTTGGGAATGCCGAAGGCCATGAACGTGCCGGCAATTCGCACCGCCTCCAGTGCCTGCTGCCAAACTTCACTGTTTCCGGTCATTTCCAAAACCACGTCACATTGGTTGACGAGCGACTTCGGAAGCGACTCATACACCGCATCGCAGCCCATCTTTTTGCCTAAGTTTCTCCGGTACGGCCCGCGGTTAATACCGATGACCTCCTTGGCGCCAAATGCAATCGCCGCTGCTGCGGCAGCAAGCCCGGTGGGGCCCAACCCGAAGATCGCGACCCTTTTGCCCATCACATTGGCCTTCGTCACGACGTGGACGGCGTTTCCTAATGGTTCCTGCGTACTCATCCACTCGATGGGAAGTGACTTGTCATTCTTCCAGCTTGTCCGAATCGGGATCACGGCATACTCGGCAAATCCGCCGTTTCTTCCAATGCCGAATAATTCCATGTTCTCGCAGATATGCCGGTTATTGATCCGGCACTGGTAGCAGCTGCCGCAGAATATGTGGGTTTCCGAAGAAACCAAATCTCCCTTTTTGATGTTTTCTGGATTTCCGTTGATCTCGATCACCTCTCCCACCACTTCATGGCCGATGACAACCGGCGGCTTGATGTGTCCGGCAGCCCACGGCGTCCAGTCGTAAATGCCGATGTCGGTGCCGCAAATCGAAGCGGCTTTCACTTTAACAAGTAGTTCTCCTTTTTGGGGCTTGGGGACCGGGACTTTTTTTATCTCAACACCGGGGGCGGCTTTCGCTTTTACGACCGCGAGCATGGTTTGTTTCATAGAATGGTAGTCGGGAGGATATCACAAATCCTTCGCCACGGAAAATAATCGTGGTACAATACCCGTTATCGCCCGGGTAGTTCATCGGTAGAACGCGTTCTTGGTAAGAACGAAGTAGCGGGTCCAATTCCCGCCCCGGGCTCCATGCAACAGGAGGATATCCGTTATATCCACGCGATAGCCAAACTTGCATTCCAGGCGAGCGCCCGTGGCGATATGCCGGTTCGGGACGGCGGGCAGTTCCTCGATTTCTTCTCCCGGTTAACTCATGATCGCGTACTGTCAACGGACGAGGCTTGGCAGACATTCGAACGGTGTTTCGAAATGGAGAGAACGAGACGGCACGAACGGAAAGCGCGCGCGCATCCAAGTTAGAGGGTACCCGAAACCGTGATGGTTACCGTATTATTAGAGACCCGGTAGGTCAATCCAAATCCCAACTGCTTCGTAACATCTTTGACGATCGCAAGCCCTAAACCGTACCCATGCGTCCGGGAACCGACGCCCCGAAACCTCCTGCGGAATATGTTACCCGTCGGGATATGATTAGTGTCAACGGCGTTTGCTACCACAAGGCTCCAACCCTTTCCGTCACGGACGGTCGAAATGTGGATGTCCGTCCCTGGGGATCCGTACTTGATGGCATTATCCAGAAGATTCCGTATGATAATCCTTGCGTGCCCCTGCGGAATTCGGATATGGAAATCCGGTGGGATATCCACGACCACGGTATGTCCCTTGTGGGCAATAGTGGCAACCATGTTCTCCACGAAAAATTTTAACCGCAGGCTCGTCCCCCGATCGGCAATCGACCCGTATATGGCAACATCCAACAAACCGTCCACCTGCTCCCCAAGATCCACGAGCTCTGCGGTGGCGACATCGACAATGCGCCGGTCGTCTGCTTTTATTTTCCCGGATAATAGCCCGAGACGCGTTGCTATCCGGGTTAGTGGCGTTTTGAATTCATGGGAGAGATTTTCCGAAATCTCACGCTGCCGCTTTATGGTGGCGCGGATCCTTGCTATGAGGATACTGAGCGTACTATAAAGTACTCCCACGTCCTCATCCATCGCATGTGGCTTCCCCAGTGTTTCGGGCAGCTCGTCCACATCGAGCGCTTCGACCGCCGAAACAAGCTCCGAAAGCGGCGCGAGCGTACGTTTGGTACCCCACCGGATCCCTATCGCGGAGATTACCCAGATAATGGGGAGCATGACCAATAGCGCAAATCCGAGGGACTTTCCGATTATGGACCAAATATTGTTGATGCGTGTAAGCTGCATCGAGCCCACCGTATGTGACCCCTCAAGTAACGGCAACGAATACGTATCCACCCTGCCTATCCCCGTCATTTCCTTATCGACATATACCGCCCTTCCTAACTTCGTTGCCTCAGTCAGTGCGCCCGCCAATTTGTCCGAATCCAATGATGGTATGGTCCGGTATATGCCATACGACGCAATGGCAGTGCCGGTTGCATCCCTGATAATGAGGCTCAAATCCAGGTTCCTTAATAGTACGGTAAGCGACTGCCCGCCATCCTCCTTTTGGAGCCGTATTTTCCCGCTTTCACCCATCAGTTCATCGCGGACAATCATAACCGCAGCCCGCGCGAGCTCGCGCCGTATATTTAATTCCGTTTGAAAATACACAAGCGCTGCTATGGAGAGCGCCACGAGGAGCACGATGACACTCGTCATCAGGCCCACCATGACCGTCAGCCGTTGCACGAGCCTGCCCCGTTTCATATCCGGTATCCTTTCCCTTTGATCGTTTTGATGAGGGATTCCTGACCCGGCGAATCAAGCTTTTTTCTTAGATACCGTATATGAACGTCAACCGTATTCGAGAACATATCCGCGGCTTCCCCCCAGACGTGTTCAAGAAGTGACTGCCGGTCCTGCGCCTCCCCCCGGTGCATCAGAAGATACTCAAGTAGCGCATATTCCCGGGGAGACACGTCAATCACGCGGCCGGCTTTCGTCACCGTCTGGGTGGACGTATCAACGGCAATTTCCCCAACCGTAACCCGGGAAGGGTTGCCACGGCGGCTTCCCCGCCGAAGTAACGACCTGACCCTGGCGAGAAGCTCCCGCGGGAGAAAGGGCTTGCCAAGATAATCGTCGGCTCCCGAATCCAAGCCCGTAATGACGTCTTCGGACCGGTTCCTTGCGGTAAGTACCAGTATGGATGCATCCGGTATATGTTCGCGGACGGTTGGGATAAGGGTAATGCCGTCTCCGTCCGGCAGCCCGCGGTCCAGCACGACACAGTCATACGATTCTTCGAATACCTTGAGGTCGCCGTCTTTACAGGACCCAACCCAGTCTACCGAATACCCCTGTTTCCGTAAGAGTGCCATGAGACTCTCTGCAATGACTTCATCGTCCTCAACCAATAATATGCGCATGTTGTACCGCCGATCATACACCTATAACCGGTACCGTGCCATCGCATTGAGCGTGCCTGCTCCGTGGCGTGACCAGAAGGTGGCACTCATGTCTGCACCGCACGTAAATACATTCCCTCCTGAGTGCATTGACCGAAACTGACTCACGTCGTACGACACGCCGTCAATGGTGATGATGCACCGCGGGTCGGCAGTCGGTGCGGCGTCAGGAGCGGGTGTTGCGGCCGCCTGCGGGACAAGAGCGGATGGGGCTACGCTCTGTCCCACCGAAACCCCGGACGGAGAGCCCGTCGGCGACAATACGGTAACCCGTTTGACGTGGACAACCCGGCGTTTCGGGGTTGGTGTCGGATTATCCGGGGCAGGAGTCGTACGGCTTAGCGGTTGCGCGGTATCCGTACGCCTATTGCGAAGCTCCGGCACGCCGACGACAACCAAACTAACAAACATCCAGTTAAGGACGGCAAGCAGGGCGTATGTCCTTATAAGTTTCATTTCAGGGAAAAGTCCTCAAAATAGATACGATGCCGTAATACCCCGTACGCGGGCAGCTGTTCCGAAAGGGTTGTCATAAGGGATTTGGGTCCGCAGAGCCACACGTGCGTATCCCGGAATACCGGAGCCATGGAGACAATCTTCCCAGCCGTCAGCCTACCGTCTTTTGAAGAATCATGGTGTATGAACGTCACCGACGGAAATCCGGCGATAAGCCGTTCAACCGGTTCCCGGAATATCTTCGGGATGCTGCCCCGTGCCGTCGTAATGAATGTCAGGTGTTGATGTTCGGAGACAGCGCGCAGTAAATACATGAATGGCGTGATACCGATGCCGCCGGCTACCCACAGCATGTGCCCGATATTCGGTTTATGGATCGAGAACATGCCGTACGGACCACGTATTCTGACTGTCGCGCCCGGCTGGGACTTAGAGAGTTTCAACGTAAATCCGCCGATTACTTTCATGCCGAAACTGATTGCGGTATCGTCCTGTGAGACGACCGAGAACGGATGCTCGTCCCGTCCCTCCCCCTTTCCCGTAAACGAAAGAAAAGCAAATTGCCCGGGACGGAATTGGGGAATCCGCCGCTTTCCGTCGGATGTCATCGTAAGAAGAACGGTATCGTTTTCCCAGGTTACCCGGCTCACGCGACAGCTAACCCCGCGGTCCAGTATGTAATAAAGAAACCGCTTATAGAGAAACGCTGCAATTGCGGCAGCAGACACGACGCCGACCCAGAGGCTAAGAGGCACAAAGCGGGACACGTCAGAGGGAACGATAAGCGCATGCCATGCTCCCAGAATAATCACCAGACCCAACCACTCATGAGTCCGTTTCCAAATCTTGTACGGCAGATCCACAAATAATGTAAGGGACAGAAGTACCAACAGGCAATAAAACGCGAGAATGCCGAGCGTATAGGAGAATATGCTGCCGGGGACAAAATACGTCATAAACGTATTCGTGGGAAGTGCACTGATCATCAAAAAAACGGGGTGATTCATAAGTAGCACGAAGGCGGTGCCGCCCGCGATATGATGCCAGCGGTACACGCGGTCAAGTCCGCCGAACGCCCGCTCAAGGAGCGGATGACGCACCGCCAGAAGATAGCTCCACGAAAGAAAAAGAAGCCCAAGAAGCCCGCTGACCTGTGAAAGAACGCGGAGCGTGTCTCCCGCCGGGACAGTGAGCTTGGAAAGCCAAAAAAGCTCGAGCGTCACCACGACACTTGCCAGGAAGGATACGACTCCGAATGTCATTTGAGCCTCCCGACAACCGGATACTTGCGGGCGATGATGTCTCCGCCGGCAATCTTAAGGAGTGCGCTCGCATCGGTTCCCGCGAGCATATGATACGGCTTGCCCGGATCATAATATTGCTTCCTTCCGGAGGAGACATCATACACCTTACTATCCATAGCCAACAGTACCGGCAGATTCGGATCCGAGCCGTCATACAGGGACAATTGGACCAAGGAATATGTACGCTCACCGTTATGACCAAAGGCGTGCGCGGCACTTCGGCCGCGCACTGCCCACGTGTCTACGATGATGAGCAAAACGACGAATGCTAGAAGTGAACCTTTAGTGCTCAGGTACTTCCGTAGGTTCCGGAGTATGCGTGGCTTGAGGTGTTTCATGCTCTTCCTCCTTCTCAAATTCGATGTGATCTTCCTCTTCATCCTCGAATTCATCTTCATCGCGCCCGGAAACGACCGGGGACGTTGCCTGGATACCGGTCGGCCCGCTGGCATGCTTTACCGTAGCCGGTACCTGGGATGCGGTCGGCGGTACGGTGGGCTTCGGCGTCGGCGTAACGAATACGTCGTCGTAGACGGTTTCCACGGATTCCGGCCGGTCTTGGCTTACGGCTTCCGTCGGCGTCGGCAACTTCGGTAAATCCTCAGCATGCGCTGCCGGTGCCGCGAGTATACGGTACCCGGTGACCCCTCCCGTAACAAGCGAGACGACCAAGCCCGCGATTGAACCTGCTTTCAAAACTATCTGTTTATTCATAGAACCTCCTTTTTTTAATTGCCCCATTGCGAATGGTAGTTGTTACTGTACGACAGGAGAGATTAAGAGAAGATTAAGAGGCGGAAATCGAAAACGGTACAAGCGAATCCTGGAACTTTTTCATACGTGCGTCATTTAGGATCCCAGCCCGGATCGCATATACCATCTTCCAGAGCATCGTTCGCAGGCGGTAGACATCCATCTTCTCCCGGAAAAACGTGGGAAGATCCCGAAACGATTTATACCCCTCGATGAGTTTCTCTTCCCTCGGATGGAACGTTTTCCAAGTAGGCGCAGATGCCAAATCAAGCATCGGGTCGCCGACTACCGCTGCTTCCCAGTCAAAAATGCCGGTAATCGTAGAACTGCCGTCGAACATGATGTTGTGGTCGGCAAGGTCATACTGCACGAGTGTCCCGGTTTTTACCGACATGACGGGCTTATACTCATCGAAGATGCGTCGGATACGGTCAGCTTTCCCCGTCCCAAGCACGTCGTGATCCGCAAGGAACCGAACATCCTCATCAAGCCGGACGAGTATGTACTCATACATCGATTGCTTCGTACCCGTGAGTTTGCCTGTGAGCGCCGCATCCTCATCGAATCTGCCGAACTCGGAAAAGCTTAAATCCCCCCACATGGCGACGTACCGGCCGATGTCAAAGGACATCTGATCGTACTCCGTACGTGTCCCATGGAACGTGTCTTCGATATCCGTGCCTTCCAGGGCATCCTGAATCTGATAATCAAACGGGTACACCGATCGGGATACGTCCACATGAAGGATTCTGTTGACCGGCACGCCCAGAATCGCTACCTGGTCGGTGATGAGCTTTTCAATGAGCATATAGGTTTCGGAATTCCCCCATCCGATATTCGTACGGAGTATGACCGGCCTGGGGCGCTCCTTGGTAACGACGATATAAATGACGTGTGAGGTGCTCCAACTTGCGGGTGTCGTCCAGGATACCGCCGTAAGATTCACTTCCTTAAGTATGCCCGGTATAAGCGCCTCATCAAAGAGTTTATATCGGGACTTGAGCGCCTCAATCTCTCCGCTGTCCCTGTGTGCTACCGGATAAAAGATATCGTTCATAGAACTAAGAGGACAAGTCCCGCAATCACGCCGACGACTCCGACGAATTTCCGGGGGGAAAAATCATCCTTGAAGAGGATTGCTGATCCGATGACGACGAGCCCGATGGATGACGCATTCATCGCATTGATATAGCCGATATTCGGCGCAGTCACGAAACCCTCCTGCATGAAGTAGTTAAAACCGGCACTTAAAATACCTATGCCGGTAAGTACGATCCGCTGATCCGTCGAAAGCGTCCGTATATCCAGCTTTTTGGCGCGTATTTCCGTGAGGATGATGATACTCACTATTCCCATGGCGTAAATTAGACGGCTCAGCGTACCCACGCCGATCATCAGCAAGTACTTCGAGGTCAATGTAAGCATCCCCCAGCAAAAGAACGCGCCGACGGCAAGTGGCAGCCATATCGGCCGCACGTGTGCGGCAGGTTTTTCATTTCGCGTGATGGTTATTAGAGCTGAAGAAATCACAATGACGGCAATCGCGACAGCCGCCCGGGGAGTCAAGGTCGCATGGAAAAGCGGGATGGCGGCAAGGGTCGTAAATACGACATAACTTTTTGAGAGTACCAGGCTATATCCGGGATTCGGCGCGTATTCGATGCTTTTGAGGGAAAACACGTTCCCCAGGTAACTCATAAAAATGGCGAGTATCACAAGGATAAAGAGCTGATACCCCGTTACCGCAATACCGATCTTTCCCACGATCGCAATCAGGGTAAACAATACGGTCGGCACCAGAAACATGGAGAGATTCGTAAATGGCGAGGGGATCTTCATGAGGACACTTTTCCGGACTAAAAGATAACTTCCGACGGATGAAATAAACATGAGGAACCCTGAAGCGATCCAATGCATGAATGTAATTATAGTTTATTTGGAGAGACCGAGCGCTGCTGCAACCATTACCGCGGCCGACGCCACCCGGATCGCATACACTTTCGCCGTATGTTTTTCCAAAAGCTGCGGCGCAAATCGGGATAACGCAATCGTAATCGGCATGGTGATCGGCAACGAAATGATGGCAAGGGATATACTGACGTTTTCAGAAAGTGCCCGTACGGAAAGCAATAATCCCACGGTAAATAGAACGGTAGAAACGATGACACCGCCATATTTTCGCATCGGTGTTCTTAATAGATCCTGGGAAAACCACGGTAGCGTTGCCATGCTCAGGAGCAGCGCGATGACATTCGACCAGAGCGATACTTCCCAAAATCCGTTGTGGGCGCTTGCGTATTTGATTGAAGCGTTAAACCAGACAGAAGATACAACCCATACCAATCCCAAACCAATCTTTTTGTTGATGACACTTCCTAAACTCATCCGCTCGTCAAGATTGATGAGTAATCCCCCGACAAAAATAATGCCGATCAATGCCCATTGGACGGCCCCTAGCGTTTCTCCAAGGAGGACGACTCCCGTCAACGCGGCAAGCGGCGTCCGGAGATTCCCAAGCGGCGCAAGAACGGTAATGTCTATCGCATAGAATGCAAGTACGAAGAGGGTGCCGGATACGATATTCGCCAGGCTTAACCACAGTATGCTTCCCCAATCCTGGGGTAATCCCACACCGTTTGCCAGCGCAAAGGGGATAATGCAGATAGCCGTTCCCAACCACCATATAAAGTTATACAACCAGGGATTGGCGATATGGTGACGGGTCGCAATCTTGCCGATAATCGCACCGATTGCGTATACGATACTGGAGCCCCAGGCAAACCATACGAAAGACATATTCCCCAAGTATAGGCGGATTTCGTATATTGACAAGTGATACGAAATACATTTATCTAAATGAATAGAAAAATATTAACGGTATTGTTGGGAAAGTTGGCGCTCATCGAGAGGTAGCAATCACTTCACCCGCAATTTTTTCCATGTTGAACTCTCCGGTAAAAGGCGAAGAAGAAATGTTTGGTCAGGAACTCATCCTGAATTTATATGACTGCGATTTGGCAACGATTTCCAGTGGTGAAAAAATCAAGGAATTCGTCGTCAAACTCTGCGACGATGTCATAAAAATGAAACGGTATGGTGAGGCGCTCATCCCGCATTTTGGGCATGACAACCCCATAACCAGCGGCAACTCGCTCGTGCAGCTTATCGAAACGAGTTCGGTTACCGCACATTTTTCCGAGTACAAGAAAAGCGTATACCTTAATATCTTCTCCTGCGCGTGGTATGACCCCGCGGCCACGGAAGCATTCTGCAAGGAATTTTTCGGCGCTAAACGGGTGGAGAGCACACTGCTTAAGAGAGAATAAGATACCCTTCGCAATAGCTGCGCAAACCATTGCTGCAATGTTAGCTCCGCTCTCGCGATGCATACTGCACGACAGTGCGATTTCGTCCGCACGCTAATCATTTTGAAATGCGCTGATGCGTCGCTGCTAATACATGCGAGGTTCCATTCATCAGCGACGCATCACTAAGTGAGCAATGAGTTGGCCTCAAATAATCCAGATTACCATCGGCGAACGGCATTGAAAAATGTATTTGCGTGCGAATCGCGCCCTGCCTGAACACCTAATTATTCACTCCACAGCACAACTAAAGAGTGCTATTATGAACTCATGCGTTTGGTCGCAGTTATCGTTATTGCAAGCATCTTTTTAATGACTGGCGTGGCCTACGCTGCCGACCGCATCATATCCCCGATCCCGCTCGATGATGAGTCCATCATAACCCCGATCGTGCTCCCCCCGCCGGACGTAACATTTAGTGACCTCCTTGAGGCACGACCGGATACGGAAACGGTATTGTCTGTATCCACCGCATCTTCCCAGGCAGCCGGTTACTTTGGTGTCTCCGATATCCTGACCGAGCCGCTCGCCCAAGCGACACCCGCTGCAACCGTTTCCGCGACACCCACAGCAACTCCGATAGCCACCCGGACGGCAAAGAAACGCGCCGTAACGATCACGCTCGTCGGCGATTCAATGATCGACACGCTGGGACCCGTTGGCGGCAACCTCGCAGCCAAACTGAATACTACCTATCCCAACAGCACGTTTACCGTCATTAACCACGGGGTAGGAGCCGAAAATATCGATTCGGGACTTAAGAGACTCACCAACGGGTACTCGTACCTTGGGTTGGGCAGGAACTCGGTGGTGAGCGAAAAACCCGATATCGTCGTCATCGAATCCTTCGGCTATAACCCCTATCCGGAGCCGGATATCAATACGTCACTCACTAAGCACTGGCTGCAGCTAGCCGCGATGGTTGATACCGTCAAACGCGAACTACCGGAAGCAAAAATCGTAATTGCAGCAACGATCGCGCCCAACTGGGACCTCTTCGGCGACGGTGCGCCTTTCCTGTCGTTTTCCCCCGAAGGTAAGCGCACGAAGGTCACGGAAATCAAAAAATATATAGAGAATGCGATCGCATTTGCCAAAAGCCAAAATCTGCCGCTTGCCAATGCCTACAATCCGACGCTCATGGGAGACGGAAACGGGCGCCCCGAATACATTAATGGCGGCGACCACATCCATTACTCGGATTCCGGAAGGAATCTCATGGCGAGCAAAATTGCCGAAGCAATCACCGTAAACCGACTTCTTGAGTAGGCAGCTCAAATCAGCTATAATCGGATTCTATGGCCAAGAAAGACCAACGGATGACGCTCGCCCTTATTTGTACGGTGTGCAAATCCCAAAACTATATTACGTATCGGAATAAGATCAACACGACGGAAAAACTCGTCTTGAAGAAGTATTGCCGAAAGTGCCGCAAGCATACCGAACACAAAGAAACGAGCAAGCTCGACTAATTTTTGTCGTATGCACAAGAATACCCTGCTCCTGACGGCTGCTTTAGCCGTAATTGCTGCCTTACTCGTCGGCATTAATATCGGCAGATCCCTTCCAACTGGGCAGTCACCCAGTCCGTCCCCAACGCCACTTACGACTCCGACACCCACGCTTGCGATGCTCGCCGGTGAGACCTGCGGTATCTCGTACCTTTACCCAAATACGCTCAGGCCGTTTGAAAGCTCCGATAGCGGGGTTGTCTTAACGCACACGACCAAGCCTGAGGAATCGATCGTCATCGTCTGCCAGGCGGATATCCCGCGCGTCCCCCTTACCGACGACAGTATCGAACCCATGGTCATCCGTGCTGCGACGGGATCGGCAAGTGCGTCTGCCAACCTTTACCATGACACCTCGGCAAAAGACGGCACCCAGGTCGACAAGCTCATCTTCACGCACCCCAAGACGAAGCTTGACGTATTTATCGCGGGATTTGGAGCAACCTTCAACCAACTCATCACCACCATCAAACTCCGCTAACCTGCTTATTGCATCTTATACTTTGTTCTTGCAGCAAATAATCGAATACAATATAGTAGTTATGCAACTGCTAGAATGTATTCATCAAATCTCAAGACAAAGGCTATTTCGTTCAGACGACGCGGTTATTCCTTATCTGAAATAGTATCGATAGTACACATAAGCCAAAGCACCGCCTCCGTATGGTTAAAATCGATCCGTCTTTCCCAAGCCGCTCAGTCTCGCATTAGTGAACGGCGTGAGCTGGGTAAGAAACACGCTGCCGAAGCAAGACATAAGTCACTTCAAGCCTCATTTACTCGTGCTCAGAAAATGGCAAACGCAATTCTAGGAAACATTTCGTTTACTTCCGAAATTAAGCAACTCTTGCTCTCATTTCTCCTCTGGACAGAGGGAGGAAAATCAGCCTCAACGTATGTGTCATTTATTAACTCGGACCCACTAATGATCGCAACTTTTCTGACGCTTCTCAGGCAGACGTATCAAATAGACAGTCAAAAACTTCGCGCACTTGTTCATATCCATGAATACCACGATGAACAAGAAACCTTAAAATACTGGAGCCGAATCACCGGCATGCCAATTTCGCAATTTAGCAAATCATATCGCAAGCCGCACACAGGGATACGAGTTCGGAATGGATATCAGGGAAGTATACGTATCAGATATTACAATGCTTACATTGCCCGCGAATTACGCGCAGTATATAATAGTTTCGCGCGCCAACTAGGGACGTAGGTTAATGGTAGACCTGGGCTCTCCAAAAGCTCTAGTGGGGGTTCGATTCCCTCCGTCCCTGCACATCGGCACGAAGCGCGGGTTGAAGCAGTGCATCGTATGGTTTTTTGAAGCTAAATCCGAGTTTTCCGTTGCCTAAAATCAGGTTCCAACCGACAGTTTGGACTAAATCGTGTCTTTCCTTGGGATCTCCCTTTTCCAGTATCTCTCGTGCGGAAAAAGCCGTTTCAAAAAAGTTTTCTGCAAGTTCCAACCAATTCGAGGTCGTCTGCTCTCTATCCTCTAGCCGCTCTTTTAAGGTGATCCGCTGATCTATGTACTTTTTCTTTTGGGCTGCGTACTCAATCGCTGTCACTTCCTCGCTTAACCGCAACTCTAGCAACGTTTGTAATGTCCTGTCTATTTTTGCCAACTCACGCTCCGCACTCGCTCTTACCTCAACCTGACGGTCAAACTCATCACTATTCTTGGCTTTCAGTAACTCTACCCCTAACTCCCACACTTCACGATCAATCGTAATCTTCTCAACATAGCTGACTATCATGGCTTCCAACTCGTTCTCCGTGACTCCAGGCTGGCCACAGTGACCTCTACGCCGTGTACAACGATAGTAGGTATAACTTGCGTTACGATCTGTGCGCTTATAGTGCTTCGTCTTAGTCTCTGCTGTAACAAAACAACCGCACCCCGCACACTTTATCAATCCTTTATAGGCATGTATCCATGATTGCTTCCGAGGCGTTGAGCGACCTTTCAGTACGTCTTGTACTCGATCAAATAATGGTTTGGGTATAAGCGGTTCGTACGTCCCCTGATGCGGTTCACGGTTGTGAATATAAACACCATAGTACGCGGTTCGCTGTAATAGCCTATACATCTCGCTTTTGGGTAATTTGTGTTTGTACACACTGGTCAATCCCCACTCATCAGCCATTCTGCTCATATCCATAACCGAATACTTTCCCGTGGCGTATTCCTCAAATAATCGCCTTACTAACGGGCCTTTGTCTGGATCAATAACGATATTGCGTGAATTGCCCACTTCCGCATTCTTGTACCCAAGTGGTGCTTTTCCCACGAACTCTCCCCGTGCATATTTCTGGCGGTTCCCACGCTTAACATTGAGGCTAATTTGCCTAGAAAGATCATTCGACATTCCAAAAGCCAACCATAACATAACTCTGTTATCTTCCTGACGGAATATGTCGCTGGGAGTGCGTATCTCCCGTAGGAATGACGTGTCAAGACCGTTTATAACCCGTCCCCCGTCTATCGCATTACGAGCGAGCCGATCTGGCTTCCACGTTAGTATGCCGTTTGCTACCCCCGCCTCGATATGATCCATCATGCGGTTAAATAACGGCCTACCACCCTTATACGCGGATTGTGATTCCTCGATGACCTCAACAATTTTAAGACCGTATTGCTTCGCAAAGTCGCTGAGTTCGCGTTTTTGCGCTTCAATAGATAACGCCTGACGATCCCTCGCCTCCGAAGACTTACGACAGTAGACAAAATACTTAACGTTTATATCACCAGTATGCTCCATAACCTATACATATATGACCATAACCTAATCACAAAAAGATCACAACTTCCCTATTAACTAATAACTATTTCTTACAGGTAATAACTTATTTAGTTACTTATTAGTTACTATATAGTGATTGTTACTAATAAGTTACTGTTACTAAATTGGAATTTCTTCGGGATCTACCTTTTCTTCGCCACGCGGATTTATTTTATCTAGATACGCTTTATAAATAAGCATCTCAAGTTCATACCACTTACCTACATCTTCAAAATACACCTGTGGGTGATACCTGCTATAAATTCTTGCTGTTGGAGGAGTGATATTAACCTGACCAAGCAATCGTTCGTTCATTAAACGACTTTCCCAAATCTGAAACCACTTTTGTGTCACTTTTCCAAACTCCAAGGTTGATAAGGTAACTGAGGCGTTGGCTAATAATTTGCTTTTTTTCTCAGGGATGTAAATATAAATCTTAGGGTCGTTCTTCATAGTTATCTTCCAAATATCATGTTTTTAAGACGGTTAATTGCTTCGCGATAAGCACGGGCGTTAACAAGGAGTTCTCCGAAATAATACTGATTCACGGCGTTTCTGCACCCGCCCTGGTCTTGAAACACAAACCAGCAGACGTTGACCTCACGCTCGACATCCATTAGCTGCTCGCCAGTTACAAGAAGCGCGGCAGCTTCTGCTAAATCTCTAGTTTTGTACACATTTTTCATATACATATTTCCTTTGCATTTCAATTACATTTTGAGTAAGACTCACTAGGTTTTCCGCGATTTCCTCAACCTCCGACTCCGTCAACTCCCGTCCGTATCGCGACTCGAATACCCTCTTAAGCCTGAACCTCAACTCCGTGGTCAACCAATTCATGCCAGTAGTTTGGCAAGATGCTGGTGGGATGTAAAAATATCAATTGTGGGAAAATCGAGGCTAATATCTGAAATTTCTTGAGCAATTCGTTGGAAAATCTAGTGCGATTGTAGGAAAATCGAGGCTAATATCTATTAACACCCCTTATTGGAACACCACGGGTTTTACAAGATAATAGCAGCCCTTGACCGATATACCAGGCGGTCGTGGTTTAATAACAAAACTATCGCCTCCGCTTTGACTTTTTAACTTTTTACTAAGAGTATATATTGCACTCTTTAAATCGCTATATTCAACATCTTTATCGTCAGGGCAAATGTATTTCTTCAGCAAAAGCAATCTTAGTAACCTACGCTCTCCTTTTGATAATTTATAATTCCGAACCGCGCTACTTGCCGTTCGCTTCCAAGATCGTCTCGTTCGAGCTATATATTCCGATACAACGGCTTCGGCTTCCTCACGCCGTTTATGTCGTTCGTGGCGCTGCCGCATAGCTTCAACGCGAGCCTGTCGATCATTTATGTTCATATCAATCTAAGACTAAAGTCTATCATACCTCTGAAGCTATCGTGAGGCTACATGGTGCTTGTTTCTCATCGTTTTATACAAAAATAGCTTTAAAAAATGTTAAATCGATGCGGAAACTCCGCTAAATTGTCCATTTTTGAGGCTAAAATCATTCGTTAATTTCCGTAGTTTAAAAAATATCCCTAAATAGGTGGCAAAATTCCCCGTTAAACATCGATTTTGAAGCTAAAATCGTTAATTAATTTTGCCAGTTGGAACGAAAGAACTGGATATAGTGTCAACTTATTAATAATTCAAAGAGTTGTTCTGAAGCTAACGCGAGGCCAACATTATGCTTTTTTTTGATTACGTAGCACCATTACTCTAAATTGTTAAGAATATCTTGTATTATCGGCACGAACACTGCACCCAAAATACCTACTGCAATCGCTAGGAATATTTGTCCCACCATCGCAAGTTTTACCGCCGCGTATATCCAAAGAATTAATAATCCTAAACCGAGCATCGGACCTTTCATATCTCATATCAATGATCGTATTCTTTAGCCGCAATGTCAAGGCTAAATATAAAATCAATTATATGGAGTAATTCCAACCTCGGCTCTACGCTTGAGTGTGATGGCGTACAAAATCAACAAACAGCTAGGAGAAAAGATCGCCCGTGTCCGAAAGGCTCAACGCATGACTCAAGAGGAATTGGCCTCTAAAACGGGCGTACAGACGGCTACAGTGAGTAATATCGAACGCGGCGAGACAGATACATCAGTGTACACAGTTTATAAAATAGCGGAAGCCCTCCGACTACACATCAAGGAACTATTTGTTTTTAGATAGCCTCTACAGTTCTTTAGCAACCTTTGCAAAAATTGCCTCAAAATTCTTTTTGGTCTGATCACCTATAACCCTAGACGCCTTTGTTGTAAGTGAAGACGAATGCAATATCGTCGCGAGTGTCTGTTGAAATATCTTCTTTGTAACCGATCCAGAAAATCCTGCCAAACTAGCTAGACCTGCTCTTTCTTTGTCTGTGAACAAATTTTCAAACTCAAAATTTTTGGCGCTACTAATGACTTCGTATGTTAAAATCTTCGACTTAATGGGTGAAAATTTTCCCTGATAATTTACCTGGCTAGACCTACCCTCTTCATCGTTGTCCAATAGAACGACCAATTTAGAGCCCCAACCTAAATGAAGTGATATCAAAGTCGTCAGGTTTGATGCTCCAGTCCCAGGAATAATCACAAAATCCAACCTTTTTCGCATAATCTTTTCAAAAAGCAGCTTGAATCCACAGTAATCGTATATACCTTCTACGAGTAAAGCCTTATTCCAAGGTACTTCTAGAGAAAACGGCTGTATCTGTAAAGCATCAATAATTGGCTGATAATATGACGTATTTATTTTTCTCCCTTGCAGATATTCTTGAAACTTAATCACGCGCACCGTGCTTCGAACTGATTCAACGATGTAGATATTCGATAAATTTTCCTTATCGAGAAGATATTGGCTGTGAGTTGTGTAAATTACATTGGAGTCACTAGCAAGAGTTCTGAAATCCGTAACCATATTTGTCTGAGCAGAAGAATGGAGATTTGATCCTGGTTCATCGATCAAATATAACGTTTTGCCCAATTCTGCTCGAAGTTTTCTTTTCCTGAATTCAGTTTTTAACAAAAACGTAAAATACCAGAGAGCGCCCTTACTTCTTTCACCAATAGCAAAAACCGTTACACCATCAGCGCCGACTATTTCAAAAGTAAAAAGTTTTTCATTCGGTGAATAGACCAAGTTCACTCTATGGATTGATTTAACACCCTTTAATTTTTTGTTCCATCTGTCTGTGAACTGCTTATTTAAGGCTAAATTTACTTTATTTAGCACTGTTGATCTGGCGTTAACATCAGTTAAATTTTGAAACTGCTCAACCGTCACATTAGGATCGGCATGAAAAAATAATCCCTCTATGGTACTTGTCCAATCAGGGTCATAATATTGCGCACCAGGAGTGAGACTGATGAAATCAGGAATTTGATCTTTAAAATCTTCGAAGTACTGAATAGAAGGACACTTCTTCAAAACAGCTTTACAAAGCTCTGTCTCTATCGTAGGGTCTACGATCTGGACCAGTGCCTTAACGCCATTTGCAAACACATAGCCGCTCGCTTCAAATTCCGCATTTCTGTACTTAAACACCCTCTGTATTGTAATAGTTTTTAATTCAGTAAGTTCCGCATGCTTCTCACTTGGTAAATTTGTTCCAAAAATCTCAATAAGCTTTTGATGATCTCCTAATTCAATTTGTATTTCAGCCGTAACTGTCGCTGTAGAATCCAGTTCTCTTTTATTTCGTATGCTTTTATAAAATCTGTTCTGAGCGGCTGCTTCCTGTATATCATTTAGATGATCAAATGACTCTATTGCTCTCAATACACTAGTTTTCCCTGACTCGTTAATTCCTAGTAGTAAAACCAATCCATCAGATGCCAAATTCACCTCTGCTCCATATATTGCCTTGTAGTTGTTTATGGTAAATTTCTGATACTTCATATTTGCCTGTTATTATATACCTTATGGCCCTGAAGAAAAGCATGACTGCTGATGAGATGGTTGCTTTTATAGATAATGAGCTACTTCCTCAAGCCAAATTGGAAATTGGAAACTGGATAAATCCGAAGAAAAAACAAGGCGGATATTTTATCGTTACAAGGCAAATCTTCTGCATGGTCGACTTTCTCGGCGCTACCTATTCGGGCTACCCGCTTTCCCAAAGGAAAAATGATCCAAACGGCAGAAGAATTGCCACTTCGACTAAGGCCATAAGGTTTATCACAACATTTTTCAAACCAAAACGAACTTACAATCGAACCGTAATTACGAAGTTACACGATATGTATAGAAATGGCCTTGTTCATCTATACCAACCAAAAATATTGAAACTAAGTAATAAAAATACTCTCGAATGGTTTATTCACAAAGGTAACAGGCATTTGGATAAAATTGAGGTTGGTTCAAATACAGGAAAAAGGACATTCAAAAATGTAGACCACCTAGTTGAAATACCTGATTATTCGAACAAAAACAGACACTATCTCCCCATCTCCATAAACTGCCTTTATGAAGATTTTGTAGCCGCGGTGCAACTATATCGAGATAAACTACACAAAATAAAATATCTACAAACAAATTGGCGAACAGCAGTGACCGCCATTATCAAGCCTAGATAAAAGTTTCAGCGATATAATTACTTTCTTTCTCCATGCCACCGCCAGGCTCTTCTGAATCCCTGTTTTTCCGCTTCTTCTACAGTCATAGCATAAAATTCGCCATGCTTCTTCTCAATCCGAGTCTTATCGTATTGCTGATCAAACGGCAAATGATATATCTTTTCCCCCGTTTGTCTGTTAATGTTGCATTTTATACACGGGTACCTTTTAAGTCTAAAATTCTCAACAAGCTTAATATCGAAATCTTTAGCAAAACTTCGAGCTAATTCGGACAGTACAGTTTTTGTAAAAAAGTAGGCATGAACTGTTTTTTTAGGATTATCAATCCTATATTTGTAGGTCGTTCCAAAAAACTGAAAAATATGGTTTTCATGGATCATTTTCTGCTCAGACCAATACTTACATTGCACCACAATAATCTCTTTTCCTTTCTCTGCGATTAAATCCCTACCCAAATCCTCAAAACCCGATAATATCCCCCTATACTCAACTTCGTAACCATCCATCTCGTACAGATACCCCACATACCGCTCATAGAGGTTGCCTATCCCTTTACTCGATAAACGGCGCTCCCAATACCTATCCAAAGCAAGCTGATTCTTTTTTACTGTTGAATATGTACGATATTCTTCTTTTGAGACGTACCATGTAACCCGATCAGCTTTCTCCTCTTCAGAATATTCCTTTAGTACTTCTGATGCGGAAAGCTCGTCTAAAATCTCACCCTTAACTTCGAGCAAAAAAGGAAAGTATGTCTCGTAATACTCGATAAGGTATTGAAATTTCTTTGCCTCGACTAAGGCTTCTCGTTTCAGCCTGTTAGCCTCCTTAATTGCTTCTGAAGCCTTTAATGCGGGGCGCTGCTTGTTCACCAATGCCGCTTCCTTACGCCTATCTAAAATATGGAAGTATTCCTCATAGGCTTTTGCTAGTAGAGGAAAACCAGATGAATATTGTTTTTTAAGCGTCTCTATGTCCTCTATCAGCTTTTTATTGGTTTCTATCAAATGTTCTGCTGCGGCGGCTCTTTGATCTAATTCAGCCTTTTTTTCATGCACATACTGCTCTAACGCCCGTTTTTCCTGCCCGTAAGTCTCTACAAACGTTTGTAGCTGGGTTAAATTATCCAAAGTACGCTGTAGTTCATTCTCATCCATTGCTGTACCCTTTCGTAAATGTGCATGCAGGATATCTCGAACATCCTAAAAATTTTGTACCTGTCTTTCCATTAATGCGTATAAGCATCTTGCTGTTACAAACAGGACAATCTTGATGAGTATCAATAGATTTGAGCTCGTAATTCATGTGGCTATATTGGTATCGGTTATAACCACCTGCTGGTATGCCGTCAGGTGCTATTTGCTTAGTTATCTCTCTAAAAGCCATTAACTCAGAGTAGATATCAAATGTGGCGAACGATTTAATACTTTTGTACTTTTCAGCAATCTTGTATTTGAGGATTCTGATGCGAGCTTTACGATTCTGCTCACCGATGAAGTCGAAAAGAGCGCCTATTAGGGCAAAGCCACCATAGATAATTACAAGCCAAATAATTACTTCCACAGCCTCTTGAGTATATCACTCAGAAGACAGTGTGAGATAAATGTTATTATAATGTTAGGTAAAACCCTTGCTGGTGTTGATAATACGTTCTAACGTAATCGCATAGGGTCTGCCACGTCGTTCGCGAACGACGTGGCCTGCAACAATGTATTACTTCTATATCCTTCAAAGTAGAATTGAACCAGACTACTTCTACAAAGGATCTACAAATGACTTACGAAGAAGACTAACTCAACACAATTACGGCGAGGTTGCATCAACAAAGCCAAGACGACCCTGGAAACTAGTTTATTATGAAGCGTACATATCTGAAAAGGCTGCACGCTTACGTGAGTCTGCGGTAAAAGAAAGCGGATCTGTATCTACACCACTACTCAAAAGAATTCGGGACAGTTTGTTATAATTCCTCATATGAACAATCTCTTCAAACAACACGCACTCACCTACGGCGAGGAAGGAAAAAAATGGTTTGAGGGTATTCCCACAATACTTAAAACCTATGAGAAAAAATGGAGACTGAAAGCGCTTGCACCATACAATCTTACATACAATTATATTGCTCCTGTTGAGCGCGCTAACCGCTCACGTGCAGTACTTAAAATTTGCTATCCGAAAGATATTGAGTTCCAATCAGAAATTGATATGCTCACTACTTGTAATGGTGATGGCATGGTGCGACTCCTCCAATCTGACCGAACAAACGCAGTCATACTCATTGAAGAAGTGACTCCTGGTACACCATTAAGCAAAGTGACGGATGATACCGAGGCGACAAAAATACACGCTGCGGTCATGAAACGACTTTGGAAGCCACTACCAAACAATCATCACTTCACCACAATCGCCACATGGGCACAGGCATTATATGAACTGAGTGATCCTTTTCCTTCTCACCTAGTCCAAAATGCAGTTGCCTTACTTGAAGAGCTTCTTGCCACCTCCGCACCTCCTGTTCTTACTCATGCAGATCTTCATCACGATAACATCCTAAAATCGGACAGGGGTGACTGGCTCGCAATTGATCCCAAAGGAATTGCCGCAGAACCATGCTATGACACAACAGCTATGATTCGAAACCCATATAAGCTCTTACACGCAATGCCTAATATCGACCAACTACTAAAAAACAGAATACAAATCATGTCGAAGGAACTTGGTTTTGATCCAGAACGAATCCGTAGATGGTGTTTCGTTCAAACAGTTCTCTCTGGTGTTTGGACTCGGGATGACGCAAACGACAGTGCTCATGCGGTTAACGTGGCAACCGCACTAGATAGAATTACTGTATAATCTATTTTGATAATACGTTCTAACGAGTTCGCTTAGTGCCTGCATTTATTGTCTGCTATACTGACTTCATGGTCAAACGGAAAACCTCGCTTCCCAAAATACTCGTCGTCGGTACTGCGGTTGTTCTCTTCTGGCGCGGCGCATGGGGCCTCATGGACCTGTATATATTCCCGGACAACCCCGTTATGAGCTATGCCGTATCCCTGACTGCAGGACTTGGCATTCTTTTTGCTTCCCGCATGCTCGCAGACGAACTACTGTAGACAATACCGTTACGGATTGTCTACCGCTTCCTCAACCTCGTGCGGACTCGTCGGTTTAAAAAACTGGATAAGGTGCACGATGCCATACGCGATGAGCGCATACATGATCATGGCGACAATCGTCGCCCATTCGAACGCGTACCGGTCAACCATTGCGATAGGAAATGTGCCCAAAAACGGGCCGACGAATACCCCCGAAACCCCGTAGAGCATCTGGACGAACGGGGTGAAGGTATTGGCACCCAGCACCTTAAAGAGAAACCGCAAAAACATGATGGTCTCAATGACCCCAAGTACGTACCAAAGCACCTGGTACGTGCGGTACAGTGTCTCCTTCTTTCTGAATTCCCCCGGCGTATCGGAGACGATCGTCGCCTCCTCGGAAATAGGCGGCGTCCCCGGACGCACGACCTTCACCTTGGAAATATGGGCCATAATTCCTCCTTTCCCGGATAACAGGGACTACGCATGATAACGAAGAAATGAAGGTTGCGTAACGGCAATGTTTAGCGCCGGAGGAAGAAAAGGATCCACAACACGACGACCACCAATACCCCGATAAGGACGAGGTTAATGACCGCATTCTGCCCGAACGACAAGCCGCGTACCTGGGTGGTTGTCGCCGGCGTTGGCGAGACGGAAACAGCAGGCTTTGGTGTAGGCGTAGGCTGACCGGCAACCACTTGCTGAGCGGGTGCTGCGAAATCAAACCGTAAAAGATCCCCGGAAACAACACTGGTACTTCCGGGTTGCCGTGGATTATTGTCCTCTTCAGCGGTGATGAATACGCTCCCGAACCGGACCTCAGTCTGCGCATCAAAAAGTCCGCGCTCGACTTCCTCAAGGCGCGCCGGATTGCCGCCATTCTCAGGCCTTACCCAAATCATGTACCGGTCCAGGCGTTCGGCATACGGATACACTAATCCCTGGCACCGGCCGACGAGATGGTAGCGGTCGCTTTCCCAAATACTGACCCCTTCGCAGGAAACACTGCCGGACGCCATATCGATCCGGCCTTCGTTGGCAAGAACTGTAGGAGCTTTGACTAGCCCCACGAGAACGAACGCGAATACGGCGAGAAGAAATGTGACCACACGTTTCATAATTACCGATAGTATATCACAATCGGCCTAAATTTGCTATAGGCTATATTAAATGAAGAAACACGATTCACCATTTACGAAACCTATTTCGCACTATATTATTGGGTAAGTAGCGGCATCCATGTTTCAAAAAATCTCTACTATCCTCCTCTGGTCCGATAACTATGCGGCATTAGCGGCCTGGTATCAGGATGTGTTCAAACTTAAGATTATAGAGCAATTGGACCATCCGAAAGATACCGGCATTCTTATGGAATTTCCTCAGGGACAGCCTTGGTTATGGACCGGCAAACACTCGGAGATCAACGGCAAAAATAAGGACCCTTTGCGCATCATGTTCAACATCAACGTCGACTCCGTTACCGAATCGTATGAATATTTGAAGTCCAAAGGAATAATAGAATTCATCGCCGAGCCCTTCAGGGCGCCGACGTTCGACAAATGGTTCTGTACCTTCTCCGACCCGGACGGAAATACCATTCAACTCATCGGGAAGAAATAACGCCCCACTTCTCATAGGCCTATAATTGTGATATACTTCACAAATGGTTGAGCGTAATCAAGCCCATTCAGCAAGTCTAACCGAACATTCCAGAAAACCTGTAACACGCAGGTTTCCGTCCGAAGCGGTAACCCTTTACAAAAAAATCAATATGGCCATCCCAATGGCGCCGATGGTGGATGTAACCATATGGCATGAGCTACTCACGCAGGTAAGATCGGGATTATGGTCCATGCATGACTTTGCACGGGCACAACTATCCCATGCACAGATAGCGGATGTCGGCAAGGCCACGACAATCATCCACGCCAATAAACACATCCCCTTTATCGTGAAAGGCCAGCATGAGGCTGTTCCGCCCGAAAAGTGGGAGCCGCTCCGCACGATGGCCGCAAAACTACTTGACAGTGGCATGCCCCCTCACCGCCAAAACGCATACGTGTATGACGAAAAGAAGGGTGTATTCCTTATTTACCCGTTTTCCTTCGTCCGGGGAATGAACGGCATACGCAAGCGCACCTATACGGGAGTATTGCACTTCATGCGCGGCGTGGGTGCACATAACCCAACGAAAGAAGCACCAATCAACCGGGGTGTCGTAAATCCCGGCAATTCCGAGCGGATACAGCGCTTCCTGACGGATCCCCGATGGTACCGCGAGAGCGGCCAGCTCATGGACCTACTCGGTGCCGCGCGAACGGTTATCAATCCGCACACGCTTTCTGAATTAGCCCAAAAACAAGCGGGCCACTATGACCTTGGCCGGGGCGGCAGGATGGGGTACCGCGCAACTCCCCAGCTTCTCCACCTCGTCGGACACATCCGAAACGCAATATCCGATACCTGGGACGCACTCCCCCCTGAGAACCGCGTACCCGCATCGGCAAAGGACCGGCTCCTTTATGACATGATCGATACGGTACTGCCATCCCCGAATCCGTAACTGATATAATACGGCCATGAAGAAACCGGTCATTAAGTCCCCGTTCGGCAAATACATCACGATCCTTGAAGAAGCCGATAAAGGTATCAAAAACAAAGAGGAATTCGGCTCGATCCTCATCCTGTCCCTCGTTGAGGAAATCGGCGAAATGGCACGTGCGTATCTTGCCGAACACGGCCGGAAGCCGACGAACCTGGCAGCCCAGCGTGACGAAACGTATGAACAGGAACTCGGGGATATCATCGTCTCCGTGATCCGGTTCGCCCGCATCAAGAACATTGACCTCCACAAGCGGGTGATGTACACATTAGGAAAGATTAAGAAACGACAGACCAAACCTAAACTTTAAATGTATGACAACTTTATCCCATTCAGCAGTGGGCTATCTGGCCACCCATTATTTCGTCAGCCGGGGATGGTTGCCTTCCGGCACAATAACGCCGTATGTCCTGGGCATCGCTTTTGCCAACCTACCGGACGTAGACGGGCTAGCGAGCCTGAGGAAAATTTACGATCATCATAACGCCTTCAAAAACGCGTCGCACTACCCCATCAACTGGCTCATCGTATTTGCGCTTGTCACCGTGCTTTCTTTGCCGTTTCATATCAAGCTCTTCGTGCCATACACGGCGCTTGCGTTCATTACGATACTCCTCCACTTCATCATGGACTCGTTTTCCATATACTATGGCATTGCATGGCTGGGGCCATGGAACAAGAAAAAGTATAGCTTTATCCCGATGCTTCCCGTACTGCCCGCCGATACCGGCGAATGGGTCCACTGGTATACCAAGCACTGGGTCCTATATCTTGAGATCGCGCTCTGGATCGTGACCCTTCTTGTCATCCTCGGGTGATTACGTACGCCGTATGCTATAGTACGGTCCATGGAAGTTTCTCCCCTTTCCATCCTGACGCTCGGCTTCCTTTTGGGGCTTAAGCACGCAACGGATGCGGACCATGTCGTTGCCGTTACCACCATCGTCTCCAAGCAACGGAAGTTGCGGCACGCGGCGCTCGTTGGGGTTACCTGGGGCATCGGACATACCCTCATGATCGTCATTGTCGGCGTCGCAATAATCCTCTTCCGGCTCACCATACCGGAAAAAACACAGCTCTCATTCGAGTTTATTGTAGCCGTTGCATTGGTGATCCTCGGTATCCTCAACCTTACGGGTATCACCCGGAGACTGTCTGAACGGTTCTCCCGCGTACACCATCACGTACATAGCCATGACCATCTCCACACCCATGTCCACGCACATGACAGTGTGGTGCATTCCAAGGCACATGAGAATGTCGCGGAATTCTTAAACAATTTCGGGCCGTTCCACCTGCTCCGGCCGCTTATCATCGGCATCATTCACGGTCTTGCCGGCTCTGCGGCCGTTGCCTTGCTGGTTTTAGGAAGCATTGCCGACCAAACCATGGCGATTATCTATCTTGCGATTTTCGGCATCGGGACGATTGTGGGGATGATGCTTGTAACGACATTACTCGGTGTACCCATCATTGCGGGAAGCAAGACATTCTCGCGCTTTGATTCCCTTGCGGGTGCTATTGCCGGCATCATCAGCATCGCCTACGGCATGTGGTTTGGGTATGAAATCGGAATTACCCAGGGGTTGTTCACCCGATGATCCTTATTTTTTCCTACCGTTACCCCATCGCCTCCAGTTGGGATTGATCCCGCCGAGCTGGACGAAATCGTCCGCCATGTCAAAGAGGTAGTGCGATACGATCGCACCGAACAGTACAACCCCGAACTGCCAGTCCACCATCATGGCGATAATTGCAAGGAGGATAAAAATAACGACGACGTACACGTTATGGTACATAAGGCTGGTGTTCGTTTTATGTCCCGTTGCCAGGAATTGGAATAGTGCCCGCCACTGCCGGTTTTTTATGAACGCAAACACCTGCCGAGTATAAGTATCCTTCCTTCCGTACCCTAAGAAGTAATTCAGATGGTCCGCATCGGGAATAAGAGAGCCGACGACGGCTGTAGCGATCCAGAAAGGATTAAATTGCCCCCACCGTTCCCGCAAGAACCATGACCAGACGAGCGCAATCATCACGTGGTAGGCCATATGGCGGGCTTGCCACAGGATAAACCCCAATCCACGGACACGCGCAAACGCTCTCTGCATGCTCATAGTATACAGGAAGTCTTTGACAAATTCGGGCCGTACCCCGCATAGTAGATATATGGCCGGAAAAAAGCACGCGATGGATTCAATGCGCTTCCTCTTTGTCGGATTGCTGGCAGGAGTTGCCGCGCTCACCGTATTCTTCGTATCACGGCCGGATACCCAAAATTCCCATGGAAATGAGCCGCTTGCAGACGCCCAGTCGCTTATGGCGCTCGCCTCAGGACTTGACGTCCCCCAGCCTGAGGAAAAACCCTTTGCCACATTCCACAATGAATCGGCGCTTGCGCCCAAACTAGCCATGTTCAACCAGGTGTCCAGGATACTTGGCGTTTCCGACACCCCCGCGCACGAGAAACGGATCGAGGTCGATCTAACGAACCAGAAGGTATACGCCTACGAAGGAGACATCAAGGTCCATGAATTCATCGTCTCAACGGGTAAATGGGGCTGGACGCCTACCGGGGAATTCACCATCTGGGCAAAAGTCAAAAGCCAGCTCATGAAAGGCGGGAGCCGCGAGCGCGGAACGTACTACTACCTCCCGAACGTCCCGTGGGTCATGTTTTTTTATAATCAGGATGTCGCCAAAATGAAGGGGTTCTCGTTCCACGGAACGTATTGGCATGACAAATTCGGCACGCCGCAATCGCACGGATGCATCAATATGCGCACCGAAGAAGCCAAAATCCTCTATGATTGGGCTACACCGGTCGTGACCAACACCAAAGCCTGGTCTACGCTCGCAAACGTGGAAAACCCGGGAACGAGAGTGGTCATCTATGGGGAAACCCCAACGCAATAGAAGCCTTCACAGTTCGTAATAGACGACATTCCTGGAAGGCAGATTTCCGAATCCGTGCGTTTCCAGCCACGACATAACGGACGGGGCGTTTTTCTCGGACGGAGAGGCGACATAGATTTCAATCCGCCGCTTTTTTTTGATCGGAATAATCATAAACGTATTCTCAAATACCGGTCCGTACTCCAACAGTGCATATAACTGTTCGTACTCCTGGGTAACCTGCTCCGGAGGCGCTACCATAATCGCGCCCGTCGAAGACTCCGGTTGTTTTTGCGGGGTAAGTGTGGGCACGAATCGTGCAGCGGACAACGGCGCATATCGTGCCGCGGTGGGAGTGGGAGTCTCACTGAGACTTGGCAAAACAAATTGCCGGGGGTCCAGGCCCTGCGTGGGCGTCGTTGGCGCATAGGTGGGAACAGCCGTACCTACCGGCCTTCGTGAAAGAACAGTGGATTGCATCCGCTCCATCCACACGGTGCCTCCGGCAATAATCGCAACGGCGATTATGCCTAGGATACCAGTACCGAATGCGCGTTTATTCATATTGGTATTATGGCGGCGTCAGGAGCACTGCCACGGTTCCCTGACCGGAATTGTCCGAATCTGACGGCGCGTTTATATGAAGCTGTCTCCCGTATGCCTCGCATTGGAATGCCCGGTCCCCGTCCGCAACGCACTTCATCTCGGAACCATAATACGGATCGCGGAGATTGTACACGGGCTCCCCGTCCACGACGGTATATCCGTCTATATAGGTATGGTGACCCTGAAGGCTATCGTTTGGAAGCACGGACAACCAGAGTACGTCATCCGACTCCATATATTCCGGCAAGTCCTTAAACGATCCGGTATACTGGTCCGCGGTAAATCCATTGCGTTCCAGAACGGCGATATCCTGGCTGTACGTCGTCCCTTCGCATTTCCCTCCCCTCGTTTGTGCCGCAGCCTGCTCAGGAGTCGTCGGGATACCGGCATGCGTCAAAATATTGGCAGTCGTCGTCTCTCCGCAGCCGACGTTATTGAAGGTCACTTTCGGACAATCCTCAGAAATCGGCGTGTCGTTATTCACTTGTGAGTAATACGGTGCGGATGGCGCGGGAGATCCGACAATAACCGACGGCATAAGAGACGGCACGCGGGCGGGCACGGACGGAACGGGAGTTGGGATAGTGCGGCCTCCCCCGCACATATCGGTACATTTGTCCGTCCCGCGGCTCAAAAACTGCTGTGCGGAGAAACAACCGCACGGGCAGGCAAACAATTCCCCGTCGGAACATTTTCCATTGGTAAGCTCCTCAACCGGCACCAACGAAGCGAGTGGCGATGGCATACTCGATGGCACCGGACTCACTGACGTTCTGACGATTGGCGTGGGAGATAACCGTACGGAAGGAAATCTGAATCGTGCGGGGTTTCTTTCTTCCTTCGGGGTGTCTCTTGGTTCTGCAAACGCGGCGCCGGCACTCTTGCATGCCTCGTACGAAAGACAGGAATTGGTCGCCCCGCACACGGTAAGTCCGGACGGACAGGAAGCGGGAGCATTCCCGCCTTTGCCTAAACAGGCATTACGCTGCTTGGGGTCACCATAGTCGTAACATGATTTGGCTTTTGCAAAACTGATCCCCGACTCATAATGCGATTGGAACGCCCAATAGGTAATGCCGAGCGCAAACGCAGAGCCAATAAGAAGAAAAAGGGGCAACAAATAATTCACCCGCATGTATCTTATGGTACTACAAATCGGTGTTACAGCTTGAGGGATTTGAGGTATTCCCGAAATTCGCCGTTTAGGTCCTTGTGGGCGAGGGCGAACTCAACGACCGTCTTTAAGTACTCGATCTTGTTGCCGGTGTCGTAGTACCGGCCGTTCTTAACCTCGCAGGCATAAACGGGGCGGGTCTTCATAAGCTCACGGATTGCGTCGGTAAGCCAGATCTCCCCGCTTTTCCCAGGCTTCAACTGTTCGAGCGCAGGGAAGATATCGGGTGTCAACACGTAGCAGCCATGGGCAGCGAGGTTACTCGGCGCTTCCTCTTTCTTCGGCTTTTCGATGAGCTTTTTTATCTGGTATACGCTCTCTTCAACCTTCGTTGCCTCGACAATACCATACCGCGAGACGTCGTCTTTTGCGACCTGGATCGCGGAAATCACGGGGTCTCCGTATTTTTCAAAGACGTCAATGCATTGTTTTGCCCGGGGCGGATTCGCGTAGATGAATTCGTCTCCCCATATTGCGACGAACGGCTCATTGCCGACCACGTTCTTTGCGCACAGGACCGGCGTACCGTTGCCATACGGGCCTTTCTGACGGATGTAGATGAAGTTGGCAAGCTCTGCCGTCCTTCGTACTTCGTCCAAAAGCTCATGCTTCCCCTGTTCTTTTAAGGTCTGGATAAGCTCGTTGGGGTAGTCGAAATGATCCTCAATCGAACGTTTATGCCACCCGGTGACGATGATGATATCGCGGATGCCGGAAGCGACAAGTTCTTCGACCACGTATTGGATGACCGGCTTATCAACGATGGGAAGCATTTCCTTCGGCATCGCCTTGGTCTGGGGTAAGAATCGCGTGCCGAACCCAGCGGCTGGGATGACTGCCTTACGTATCTTTTGCGGCTTTGCGGCCATAGATAAAAAGAAGCTTAGGTGAGACAGGTTCCACTAAGCTATCTGCAATTGTATGATCCTTTTTCCGCATTTGTCAATTTGGTAAGATACAAATAGGAAGCATCATGAAACGCGCCATCGCATTCATATTCCTTTGTCTCGTGCTTGCGGCACCCACCCGCGAGGTATTCGCTACCACGGATGTCGCGTTCACGACGACCCGCCTTAACAAATTCGGCTCCGTCATCATCAAGGTCGGCCAAAAATTCGGTTTCGACATCAGCGGGCTCGTCCACCCTATCTTCAATGACGAAGACCAGCTCGCAGCCCCCGATCATGAACCGGAAGCCAAGTGGTCTGACGCTTTCCTTGAATATTTCACTCCCCAGCAGCACAAAGACGACGGGAAGCATATCGCATGGGATGCCAATGCGAACCCCGTCTTTTATACCGGATATTACGGCGCGATCCTTAAAACAGACGCGGAGCATTCCAACCATCCGGAACCAACCGATTGCTATATATCGACGACATATGAGAAGTCATCAGACGTGCCCTGGGCACCCTTGAGCTTCATGAATGCCAGACGATCGGCCGCATGGCTTGGCATTGACCCCGTCGATCCTGTCGACGGTGTCGTCAACTTCAACCTTCCCTCGCTGGTCATCGCGGGCATGAATCCCAACGAAGATTGTAAAAAACACGAACCCGGCGAAGAACAGCTTCCGGTGGAAAACGATGCAAGGAAGCTTGCACAGTTCGGTGCCGGCACCCAAGTCGAAGGGCATGAGACGGTCGATATCTTCGAAACTATTCGAAAATGGGTGGTTGACCACTGGGAGGAAGAAACGGATTACGCCGAAGAACAGCACAAGGACGACGTCATTTTGACGATTAAGAAAAAACTCCCCTGGTACCACATCCAGTGTCTTTGGGGCGGCTGCCCGAGTAACGAGGCAGGAGAATTCAGCGGCACATCGGACATAAACGGCGGCCAGGCGTCTTTTACGCTCCGGGAAGAAGACAAGAAGCCGCTTATTGCCGCATCGGAGCAGGCATACAAAATATTGGTCGGCATCTTCCCCCAGAAACCGCTTGAGGCAAGTTATGATATCAAAAACCAGGTCAATACCAGACTGAAGCAGGAAGCCTGCTATATGGTACCGGATACCTCAAACCGGAAAGACGGAAGAAATCTCCAAAATGACGTCGCCATCGGCGATCCGAATGGCGGGCCGATCGCTGCCGCCGTCGCCGGTGCGGCTGCGGCGGTCCAAGGCATAATACCAATCGGGGACATGTGCAGCCCGGAAGTACCCGCTTGTGGCGGCGAACCGCCGACGTTTTCTGGGTCCTCAAGCTGTAGCCAGTGCAGCCCGAACATGTCAGGGCTCGCAGAATCCGGCACCGTACCGGGCAATAAGCTTCCGGACAACCTTATTAAAATGGTCGAAGAAGTCGGCGAAGCGTTCGGCGTGCCTCCCGCCTCAATACTTACGGCGATGTACCATGAGGGCGCGTTCGTATCAACCCAACTTGACCAGGGCATATACCAGGCCGGGCCATTCACCGGCGGTGACGCATGGACCGACGAAAACGTCATCAAGTGGTCGACGTGCGGCCAGACGATGCCGAACTGCCCCCTTGAGGGTAATACGTTTTCAGAATGCAATATAGACGGCCCGGGCGGCGGGCAATGCGGCAAAGCGATCGTCGGTACCGGCGTTATCCCCAAATGGTTCTGGGGCTCTGGCGGCGCAAGCGACATCTGGAATGCCGTCCAACAAATCGACTCAAAGCGGACGCAGGAAACGATCAGTCCCTGTAATCTCCTCGACAGTGTCGCTGCCCTTGGCAAGGCGCTCTCCATCTGGGGCCAATACCCCAGGACCCCCGACCAATGTTATGGGTACTCAATGACCTCCTCATCTCCCGGTTCCTGCTCTGCCTCTTCATGGAGCGATGACAAGATCGTCCAAAGCCATGTCGGCATGTGGGTTGGTAGTCTGGAATTCTGTCCCGACGGTTCCATGCCTCCCCCGCCCGAATTCGGCAACAATAGTACGGATCCCGGATATGCAACGAACAAAGTTCTGAATCCCTATAAGGTGTTCCGTTGCCAATAGTACGTGCTTTACACCCGGAGGACTTTTTGGTATAGTTAGTTAGTCCCCGGGGAGGGGGCTTTTGTTAGGTTGACGATATGGAAAAACCATCTGTCCCGAAAATTCCGAACGTCGCGCCGACCCAATTTTTCTCTGAAGTCGCAAGCGAACTTCGGAAGGTTACCTGGCCGACACGGGAGGAAACGATTAAGTTAACGACAGCAGTGATCGTTATTAGCTTGGGAGTCGGATTGTTCGTCGGTGGCCTGGATATACTTTTCGTCAACATAACAACGGCAGTATTTCGGTAATCCTTTATAATACCTATATGAACGACACAGACAAATCACAGACGACAGACATGCCTCCGGTTATTGAGGAAAAACCGCCAGTCGATAGCTCCGCAGGGCGCTGGTACGTCGTCCACACCTATTCAGGCCACGAGAACAAGGTCGCGGCTAACCTCAAACAACGCATCGAAACGCAGAAACTGACCCACAAGATTTTTGATATCGTGGTTCCGACGAGAAACATCGTGAAAGTCTCCCACGGCAAGAAGGAAGAAGTCAAAGAAAAGATCTTCCCGGGCTACATACTCGTGAAGATGGTGCTGGATGACGATTCCTGGCTCGCCGTACGGACGACCCAGGGCGTCACGGCGTTCGTGGGAGCCGGCAACAAGCCCACCCCAATCTCCGACCGCGAAGTCGATGCAATCCGGAAATTCATGGCAATGGAAGCGCCTAAGTACAAGGCGAGCTTCTCCGTTTCGGAAGCCGTCAAGATTGTCGACGGGCCGTTTGCCGACTTCCTGGGAACGATCGAATCGATCGACGAGGAAAAGGGCAAAGTCAAAGTCCTCGTGTCCATCTTCGGCCGCGAGACTCCGGTTGAATTGGACTTTTTGCAGATTTCCAAGCTCTAACCTCCCCGCTTGTGATATCGTTAATCCATGAATAGGCTTATCGACCGCGTGCGTAGCGAACGTTCGCACTTTACCGCCATGCCGCCCTTTGCGCGGATGCTCACCCTTTCGTACTTTCTCCGGAGCATCGCCTACCCCCTGATGTCCATCTTCACCGGGGCATTCATCTGGCAGACGTCAAACGACGTAACGCTCCTGATTCTCTACTATATGGGGAATTTCGCAATGCTCCCCGTCATGTTTGTCATCAACCGACGGCTCCTTCGGAACATATCCCTGCGGAGGCTCTATGCTGCCGGAACGGTCATTGCCGGACTCGGCCCCCTCCTTGTTATCTTCCAGAATTCACCGACCCCGCTTGCCTACCTTGTGTACGGCGCGCTTTATGGCATCGGCAGCGGTCTCTACTGGGCAAACCGCAATTTCCTTACCCTCCGGCACACGACCACCCTCACCCGCGGATACTTTACCGGCCTGCAGTTTTCGTTAAGCACGATCACGTCGATGGTTGTTCCGCCCGTCGCGGGATGGGTCATTGTGTTGTTGCCGGTGGGATATCAGTTCATCGCGGTTACCGCGTTTATTTTCCTCATCGCATCAGCCCTAGCTATCAGAGGCGGAACGGTTGAACAGCCTGACATATCCATCGACCGTACCGGGGCGCTGTCAAAAGAATGGCAGAAAGCAAAATTCCTGTCATTTGCGATCGGTAGCGTTGATTCCGTCATTTATATTCTGCCGACGGTGCTTGTGCTCTACGCCCTGGGCAATGAGGCAACCTTGGGAATAGTAAGCGGAATTGTCTCCTTCCTTTCTGCTGTGGTGAGCTATGCCTTCGGAAGGAAATACCGGCAATCAATGTATGGCTGGATATTCCCAGCCGCCCTCGCCGGATTTGCGGTTGCAGGCTTGCCGCTCTTTGCCGGAATTACCGTGTTAACGATTTCGTGGTATCTCCTCGTCTCCAGTATCGCGGACAGTGTCGCCTGGATTAGCAACGAACCAATCATCATGGACATCATGGATGCGGAAGTCAAACGGTCCAAGACAACCTACATGCGCCTCATTATAGAACGGGAATGGTGCATCAACACGGGAAGAATCGCGGCGTTATTATTCTTTCTTGGTATCTCGTCAGTTAGCCGAAACTTCGGTATGGCGATGGGTGCAACGACTTGTGGCGTCATGGCGCTCATATTCGCGAGGTATGCGCTCCGCAAACAATAGTTACCCATGGCGGCCATTGCCGCGACCTACCCGTTGCGCTCGTCCGTTTGCCCGTTCCCGGGACATGAGATGACGCCACCGGGCCGGTATGACACCATGCCGGTAGACAACGGTTTCGACCGCCTGTTGCCGCACCTCACGGAATAATTCCGCTACATCATCGGGAATAGAAAAATCTAGGGTGCGTGAGCGCCCCATAGCCCGAGCTAACAGTTCTCCCCGAACCTCCCGGAGCCGCGCCTGCTTGCCGGCAGGTAACGTGCACATCAGCTCATCCATGACGGCTTCTACTTCACGCTCGTCGTCTTCATGCGATGCCATGCGCGTATTATAGCGCGTGTGGTCTCGAAGGAATACGAGGATACTATCGTTACTGGTTGGATTTGATGTACACGTACGCGCCGAAGCCGACGGCGACGAGGATCATTACAAGGAGGACGATCCCGAACCAGTTGGTGCTGCTGCCGCCGACAACCGTGAATGCCTTGCTTGTCTGCGCCTGGCCGTCCGGTGTCGTCGCGACGATAAGTACGTTTTTGGCGCCGGGCGTGAGTTTCTTCGTAAACTTATACGTCCACTTCCCGTTCTTGTCCGCATACACCTCACCACCGACGCCGTCGGGGTAAACCGTGATCGTGATCTTGGCATCCGGCTCGGAAACGCCGCTTATCGACGGAGTTTGCCCGGTCTGCCCTTTCTTATCCGTAAATCCGCCGACGGTCAGAGGCAGGCTCCGCATGGCAAGACCGCCCGGTCCCGGCGTCGGGGTCGCAAAGAAGAATGAGCCGCTGCCGTCGTCACACAAACATCCCGGCTTATCCGCGCACATGCGGTTCCTGCATGCCCGAAGTGTTGCAAATATTGTGGAGCACGTAAGCCCAAGCTGACAATCCGTATCCGTAGAACAGGACTTGCCGCAGACATCGGAAAGGAGCGGGATCGGGGTTGGGGTCGGCGTTGCTGACGGACGGACGGTTGCCGTCGGCCGTAACGTGCCGGTCGCCCGCGGCGTGCTTGTCGGCCTCGGGGTGCTCGTCGGACGAGGTGTAGATGTCGGCCGGGGCGTCGACGTAGCCGTCGGCTGGGGTGTCGAAGTCGGCCGAGGTGTCGCCGTCGGTCGCGGTGTAGAAGTCGGTCTGGGTGTCGCGGTCGGCCTGGGGGTCGCGGTGGGCGCTATGCAATTCCCCTCATACGTGGAATTTGCACACGCGGTCATGGTCTTCGTCCACTGGCCGCCCGCTGACGGACAACAATAAAAGGATCCGTTGCAGGTTCCGATGCGGCCTGCTGAGTTACAAAGCTGGATATCCCCGTCCGGCTCCGCAGGACACTGGAAGTCGATAATCTGCCAGTAATTGCCGTTTTTGCATTGGGCGCAATTGGAAGGATCGCACGCCGCCTTCTGCCGCAGTTCCGTCGGTTGCCGGACCGCGAATACCATCACGACAATCCCGGTAATCAGTAAGACAAGGTAAAAGAGCGTCTTAGGATCCAATAACCGCAAAATACCGCCACGCCCACGCCGTCCGGCATGACCTGCGGCACTGCGATGTCGTTTCACTTTAGTCCGCGCTTTCGCCATTATCATCATAATCGCGAATTCAGGCTACCAAATCAAGGGGGAGATTGGTAAGCCAACGGCCCTTGACAATGCGTACGGAAAGCGGCAATCTACTTAATAGAAAGGTCTTATTATATATGAAACGGAATACTAGCCGCCGTGTATCCCCATGGAGTTTCCTCATCCCGCTTATCATCGCGCTCGCCGTAGTTGCCGGAGCAACGGTATTCGCGCAACTGACGACGGAAAACAGAAGCAAGGCCTCGTATGATCCGACGAAAGCATGCGTCCAGGCGTGCAACAAGGCGGGTGCGTGGGTAAAGGACGCCGCCGCCTGCGCGTTGGACTGCCCCGCCGTCATCTCGGGAACCATGAGCTGCACGTCGTTCTGTAAGGAAAACGTACGCCAGGCCTCGCGTACCAATAATCAAGGTGAGGAGAAAACGTCGATGGGCGTCTGCACCGCAACCTGCAATAAATTCACGAACCCCCGCAGCACCGTCTGCAATGGAGCGGGCAAATACGCGGCATCCTGCAACACGCAATGCAATGCCGTAGATGAAGGACATAAGACGTGTGCCGAGGCATTTTCCCAGGCCGCATTTCCCGGGGTAGGCAAAAAATACGTACAGCTGTACCAGAAGCGATGCGAAGCCCGGTTTGGCGATACCCTACAGCCAATACCGACCGGCGGAGCCGGTCCGACACCGGAAACTACTCCCGAGCCCAAAAATTGCACCAGCGTATGTCAAGGATTGCCGGCTGCAGTGTCCGCACGATGCGCAACGATCTGCATGCAGTTTAATGCCGGACAACGCTCCTGTCCGTCAGGGTGCAATAATACGGGTTCCTACCAGCAGCAATGCATGCAGGCATTCTGTTCCCGATAGCCTACACTACCAGTTGTCGAATCTCACTTAGTGTGGTATATTTATCGATACCTCGCAATCGTGAGGGAGAAACCGGGAAGGTTTCGAACGGCTAAGAAATTCCTTCTTATTCCTTCGTAACATTCCCCCAAGTATGGCAGCAAAGAAAGTCAAAACACTCTTAAAACTTAACTTACCTGCAGGGAAGGCAACGGCAGCTCCTCCCGTCGGTCCCGCACTGGGACAGCACGGATTGAACATCATGGAGTTTGTGAAAGCCTACAACGAGCGGACGGCAAAGCTCGAAGGTCAGACCATTCCTGCGGTCATTACTGTCTTCGAAGACCGGACCTTCACGTTCATCACGAAGCTCCCGCCCGTTTCCGCCATGATCCTGAAAGCATTGGGCATGGATAAGGGTGGCGGCAAGGCAGGCCGGGAAACCGCAGGCAAGCTCTCGAAAGATCAGGTTACTCAGATCGCCAAAGACAAACTTGGAGACTTAAATACCGACAATGTGGCCCAGGCGGCCAAAGTCGTTGCCGGGACAGCCCGGTCCATGGGCATTGAGGTGGAGGCATAACTATGGGAAAAATCAGACAAGTTACATTGGGCGATGAAGATGCGGAACAGGAAGCCAAAAGGCGTGCTGAGGCACGGCGCCAGACCAAGGCCAGCAAGAAATCCAAAGTCGAAGGCGTCGGCATGAAGGGCGGCGAACGGACCGTACTCGTCGAAGGCACCGACATCAAACCGGAATTCAAAAAGCTTATCGAGGAAGTCGAGTCCGGGCAGTCCCCTGACGAATCCAAAAAAAAAGCCGCCAAGAAAAAGAAAGCGGTGGCCAAGGTCCGCTCGAAACGGTACCAGGAAGTCTCGGGTATGGTGGACAAAACTAAGCTCTACTCCTTGAAGGATGCCGTAAGCCTCATCAAACAGACGTCTCTTACGAAGTTTGACGGCACGGTTGAGCTTCATGTGAACTTAAATCCCCTTTCATTGGGTGAAAAAACGGACTACCGCACCACGGTAAGCCTCCCCCACGGGACGGGCAAGGAAGTGCGGGTCGTGATCGCCGACGACAAGATCATCGCGGAAGTCGAAGCCGGAAAGATCAATTTCGATGTCTTGGTCGCCCACCCCCAGATGATGCCGAAGCTTGCCAAAGTCGCCCGCATCCTGGGTCCACGGGGCCTGATGCCGAACCCGAAGACCGGTACGGTATCCCCGGATCCCGAAAAACGGGCAAAAGAGCTCTCAAGCGGCCAGGTGAATATCAAAACCGAACCGGGCAACCCGATCATCCATATGCCGGTAGGCAAGATTAGCTTTGCGGATTCAGACATCACGGAGAACGTCCAAGCGGTCATAGACGCATTAAGCGGCAAGATCTCGAAGGTGTCCCTCTCTTCCACCATGGGACCCGGGGTCAAAGTCTCCTTCTAATCCAAGAATCGGTTAGCCTCAAAACGAAACTTTTCCCGGACTTCACGCGTACTCTTTACACTGGCCATTGTGATGCGCCGTACAGCGCATGTCCCGATGCCCAGCTATACTAACGTTTATCCAAAACCACATACTTGTGTGGTTTTCTTTTTTTCTATACCATTATGAGTGCAAAGCAAGAAACTATGGGTGAAGACGACTCAATCGTTATATCTGGAGGCGGAGGCATACGGCTGCGGCTAACCCGCGATCAACTTAATGAAGAAGCCGAAGAGGCGCATATCAAGACAAAGCTGAAAGAAGACGCCCGAAAAACGAATAAACGGATGCCTAGGGGTCAGTCCGTTACAAAAGACACTGCGGTTGATGTCCTTACCCGCCGCACGCGAAGAACCCCAAGGCCGTAACACTTGTCAGCAATAATTTGGTTTGATATAATACTTGCATCCTAAAGACCGCAGGCAGTCCGAAAAAGGACAATAAGCCCTGCCGAGGGAGAACATATCGGCACGTTTCGTGCCTTGTGATCCCGCTTTAGGCGGGATTCGTCATTTTTAGGAGGTCATTATGGCAACACAACGAAAGATCGATGCAGTCAACAGTCTTACGGAAAAACTTGGCAAGGCCAAAGTCGCCGTACTCGCCGATTACCGCGGTCTCAAACACAAGCAACTCGAAGAGCTTCGCCGGGCCCTTAAAAAAACCGACGGCGAATTCGTCGTTGCCAAAAACCGCCTGATCCTCCGCTCCCTCGGAGACAAAGCGGAATCCCTCAAAGACAAACTCACCGAGTCAACAGCCGTCCTGTTTGCCTATGCGGACGAAGTAGCGCCCTTGAAGGAAATGCTCAAATTCTTTAAGAGCGCCGGCATCGGCAAGACGAAAGCCGGACTTTTGGGAAACACGGTGCTTTCGGAAGCGGATTTGACTAAATTCGCGACCCTTCCCTCCCGTGAGGTATTGCTTGGGAAGCTTGTGGGACAACTTAATGCGCCGATCCAGGGCTTACACTACGCGCTTTCTTGGAATATCAACAAATTAGTCTGGGCACTCAATGCCGTAAAGACAAAAAAATCGTAAAGGAGGTGACACTATACTATGGCAAAATTATCTAAAGATGAAATCATGTCTGCCGTCGAGGAAATGACCGTGTTGGAACTTTCCGATTTGGTCAAAGCACTCGAGGAAAAATTTGGTGTCACCGCAGCGCCCGTCGCTGTCGCAGGTGCAGCAGCTCCGGCAGCCGGTGGAAGCGATGAACCCAAAGAGGAACAGACCGCATTCAACGTTGTCTTAACCGAAGCGGGAGCAAATAAGATCGGCGTCATTAAAGCCGTTCGCGAACTCGTTCCGACCCTGGGACTTCAGGAAGCCAAAGCACTCGTTGAAAGCGCTCCGAAAGAAGTACTCTCAGGAGCCGCGAAATCAGCAGCCGAAGAAGCAAAGAAAAAGCTTGAAGCAGCTGGCGCAAAAGTCGAACTCAAGTAACAGTAACCCTGATTATTTACAAAAGATCCCACGCAAGTGGGATTTTTTGTATCTGTTATAATACGTGCCATGGATAAATTCTTTTCGATATTCGGAAAAGTTGCCCTCGCCCTTGTCGTTGTTGGCGGTATTGCCTATGGGGCGTATTCCTTTGGCCTGAACGTGACTTCCAAAAATTCCGGTGGCGCCGCATCCACGACCGCTTCTCCAGCCCCAACAACCGACCCCGGCTTGAGGCCGGAGACGTTGCCAAGCGACATGACGACTCCAACGCCAAAGGCAGCCAAAACGATAAAAGCAGGCTTGGACGCCTCAAGCGGCCTTTCCTTTACCAAATACCAGATAAACGTCCTTGGGGGCTGGACAGAGAGCCACAGCACGACAAACGAAGGGACATGGGTCGATACGTTGACACTCACCAAAGGTACGGCACAACTCAAAATTTTCCAAGCCGCAACCGGAGGTGCGATGTGCCTGTATACGGATGATCCCGATTTCGAAGGGCCGAGTTCCCGGTATGATTCCTTCGGCGAAATCACGACTTCTGATAATGTCATTCTTCGCCGCGGCTGGAATACCACGGATAACGGAACGACCAAAGGATTTACATTCTGCCAGAAAGGCACGGAAAGCTTCGGACAGCCCACCGTATTCGGCCACATGAGCCTCACGACGCCAGCTAACCCGGACGGCGCCATTCTGGAGGAAGTCGATGCAATGGTCGCTTCTTTGACGAAAATAAAATAACTTTCCTTTCAAATCCTCTTTTACCGCGTTACAACGCGATTAATATCATTTCTTTGCTCACCCAAAGAAATGATGAAAGAAAGGGAGCCGCAGTGAAGGTTTTCCTATCGTTCTAACCTCGGATGATACGGCAGAACCTCCCGCCACATGGGCGGGCATCCGCACGTACACCACTCGGTAAGAACGATAACGGAAAACGCTTCAAGCGGGGTCCACTTCAAACATTCTGACACCTTCACGTCGCAAAATTAATTCCCGCATCAACATTTTATCCACAAAATGAAATATTTTGCGACTCCCTCTTGACAACGTTTGATATTATCCAGTATTGTTGTGATCGAATACGATATAAGAAATTTTCCTGCTCCAACTAAGGAGGCATATGGCACTAGGTGATGACTGGCCAGATTTGTTAACCGTCCGCGAAGTCGCAAAAATATTGCGTGTCTCCCCCCTTACGATCAAACGCTGGGGCAAACGCGGCAAACTTCCCGCAATCCGGATAAACTCAAGAGGCGACCGCCGGTATAAGAAAGAAGCCGTCCTGTGGCTCCTTGGTCAGCAGCAAAAAGGAATGGTGTAGCCTATCTCGGGACGGAAACCTTCGGTTTCCTTCCCGACGCGGCGACAGGCATAGCCTGCGGAAAACCGCCGCTGCCCTTCTTTCCTTAAAAGGTTATTTTTTTTAGGACTTTTGCAACCTCTGTGGGATCGGCGACGTTGACGGATAAACCCGTTCCCAACTCAAATCCTGCCCGATGGACGAACCTGGGGGTTATGCGGATAAACCAGTTCTCCCAGTGATAGATATAGAAGTTATACACAAACGCCCCCTCCTCATGCACGGAGTGGAAATATCCCTGGAATTGCGCGGCCCGGATGCGCTGAAGCGCCCCCTGCAAAACCTGCGATAAATCCGCAAGCTGCCCGTCACTTACCGAACTGAACTTGCCCCCTTCGTGTTTGGGCGCGATCCACACCTCAAACGGCCATTGGGAAAAGTCCGGGCAATACGTAATGAAGAACGTGTTATCCTCCACAATATTGGCAACGGGCTCCCGGACGACGGCGTCAAGATTGATTTGCCGCGGAATGACGACAAGTTGCGAATGCGGATGCTTGAGCGAGGCTCCCGCCGCGAATCCATGGTTACAGAAGATCAGGACCTGTCCCTCGTTCTCATGCGCACGGTACCGGTCACGGTATGCCGTCAGAATCCGCGTGACCTGGTCAAGCGGCAGGTCCTCAAGATCCTTTTCGTTATCGGGACTATGGATAATCACCTCATGTAAATCGGTGATAGGATACTTATTCGGAACGACCCGGATCTGCCATCCTGGTGCGTCGTTTGTCCCCGGACCGATACGATAGACTTCGGGCGGTGTCAGGTGTTCGTTACCAGGACAAAATGGGCATGCCGTCGCTACCGGAACAGCACCCCTTTTGGATGCTTTCGACTGATCAGGCCGAAACGACCTTCCCGGGGAAATGATCACCCAGCGCCGGGAACCGATATCGGGAACATATTTTGCCATATTTTGTCATTCCCGCGTAGGCGGGAATCCATTCCTAATTTAGCCTACCATATAAATCCTTCAGTGTGGGATTCGATTGTGTAATAAGCCGCATTTTCCAATTTCTATTCCAGTGCTTTATTTGTTTTTCGCGTTTAATTGCTAAGGCTATATCAGTAAACACTTCATAATAAATAAGTTTATGGAGTGTATATTTCTTTGAAAATCCGTCAACCATGTCATGTTTATGTTCAAACACTCTTCTTCCTAAATTATTTGTCACTCCGATATATAACGTCGGACGATTATTTGCCATGATATAAACAAAGTACGTCCTAACTCTCATACCAATACCGATCCTCGCCTACGCGAGGATGACAGCTAACGCGAAACAAATTGCTTAAGGAGTGCAATTGCCTGCTTTTGTTTCTCTTGGGTCACGATAACCTCCACAATCCCGGATATTTCCGGCCCGCACGCCCATGCAGGTATGGGAGGCTGCCCGTAAAAAACAACGCTGCCAAGAGGGGCCTCCCGGATGGCTATCAGCGCCAGCAGATCTTCTTCCCCGTCAACTTCGATGACCGTATGCGACCCTTCGGGGTGTTCCAAAGATTCCGTTATGGCATGAACCGCCTCCTGGCTTATATATCCCGGGCCGCTAACAACCGCAATCCGCCTGAACCCGTGCTCCTCAATCAGCGGTTTAAGGGCATTGTACGGCCGGCGGCCGACCCGATGGTCAACGATCATTAGCGCCGGGGTAATCCCCTCGGAAAGGATGGTTTTCGTCGTGAGATCGCCGACCGTGATGAGAGTATCCGACCGGTGTGCCTGGAATGATGCCCGGATCTGTGACCCTGTTCTGATAATCCCCAGGGGCTGGGCCAATTCATTTCGGAGCGCGTCGGGCAGCATGAGCTTCCCCCAGACACTAATCTTGCCTTCCCTAATGCGGCTTGAAGATACCGGCTTGCGATCCTCGGCGACAACCATCGGCACAACCAGAATATCCAGATGTGGCAGCCCTACTTTCTTCCGCACTCTGTTGACTTCTTCGGCGCGGTTTTTCGTCTCTTCCGATACGACGATTGCTTCGAGCTGCACGTCCCGGGTTGCAGGACCGAAGGCATCATTGAGCGGCACAATAGCAAACCGCCCTTGATAGAAATCGTGTGCCGTAAGCCAGGCATGTAACATGCTTTTCCGCTGTGCAAACGCATTTACAACCTGCTTCTTATGCGCTTTCACATATGCGTTCGTCGTAAGTCCAATGAGCACATGCTCACCAGCGGCAAACGCCTCATTTAAGAGCGCTTCATGCCCGATATGCATCGCGTCGAATGTCCCGCCGACACAAAGGAGTTTATACATACGGATTTAGCATACCGCACGCGTGAGGAAAAACAATACGGGTGTTACCTGCCGCGTAAGGAGGATCCCTGCTAATCACTATCCACTAATACATCAACACCGCCACGGTTGGACAACCTCATTTCAAGGATTTTGCTCCCTTCATGCCATATTCCCAGACTTTGCAACAACTTCTGGGCGCCATCCAAGTTCAATGCGTCGGCGTCCAAATGTACGCCACGCGACGTTGCGGTGCTTCGTGTCGTAAACCCCCAACCCCGAACACTCGTCGATTCGAAGCCGTGGTCCGTTCTGCGCAATGGCCTGTATGACCGGTCGCCATCACTGCCTCTAACCCGTTCCCGTGATCTTGTTGATTGTCTCACCATAGAATCGGAAGTAAGTGCACTATACTGTAATACTGCGGCCGCATCAATATCGTAATTCCGGCTATCCGGTCCGCACAATCAGCAGCTACTCATCCTCGGCCAATCGCTTTTCCGCTTTCTTTACGGCCTCATCAAAGGTTTCCGTGGAGGGCGTTTCCTTACGAAGGGTTACCCAAATTTTCTTGCGCGTTCGGGTCATGAGCACCGCCTGCCACCCGCCGCCCCACAAATCCTCGCGTGCCCTATCGGAATGGTACGTCAAACGGCGGCGGGGACGCTCGGCCGGCACTTCCTCTTCGTCCGTCCGTCTTCTCACCGCTCCTTGGGTTCGGTGCGGCTCAAATCCCCTCATTTCCATCTGGTACGGCTCGGGATGGTCAAGGTCGATTTCCTTCCGGCGCCGGGAGTTTTTCCTCGTCATAGGAATCCCCATAAAAAAACGAGGCCGAAGCCTCGTTGTATCGTTTCGCTCGTAATGCGTAGGGTAATGGGCATTCGCACTGTCCGCTGATATTTGCCAGTATTACATACGAAAACAACATCATCAAGTTCGGATATTTCGGAATATCAGCGAAAAAAAACGAGGGTTTTAGCTTGTCCGCAAAGTCTCAATGGCGGCACTCACCCCGTCGGGATGGGTGAAGACGTATTCGGTCGATACGATACGGGTCGCCCCGGCGTCCTTGACGGCTTTTACGGTAAGGTCGGTAATCCCGCCGACGACCTCGATCGGCAGATCGGGAAAATGCTCCCGGATGAGCTTCACCTTTTCGACGGATTCGGGGAGAAACGACCCGTTCCCGCCGGCGGCCCCCGCCTCCTTGGTCATAACCGCAACCAAATCAACCTCCTCCAGAAAGGGTTCGACTTCCCCGATTTCTGTCGCCCCGTCAATTGCTATCCCTACTTCCACCTCATCGTACCGGACTTCCTCCAGGAAACGGCGCGGATCGTTGCTTTCGAGGTGTACGGTGAGCCGGGTAAATCCGGCATCCACCAACGCGCGCAAATATTTCTCCGGATTGGCCACCATAAGATGCGCTTCGAATTTGGATTGAGGATACTGCTTGATCAACGAGGCAAACTGCATGCCGTCTAGGGGCGTCACCTTATCGATCATGGATCCGTCGGCGAAATCCACATGAATCCACGGACTCACGGGAGCAGCAAGCGCCACGCGCTTTTCCACTTCCGCCCACTCTGATTCAAAAATACCGGGGATGATCTCAACCTCAGCCATACAACAAGGCTACCGTAGATATAATTGGCTTGTAAAGAAGGAATTCACGCCTTAGCGTGCCCTCTGGAGGTTCTCAGTGAGGCTTGCGTACTTGTCGTCCATGGACTTGAACATGTCGTCGGAAACCAAGCCCCTGCCCCAAGCAACCGCCAAATGCGTCCGGACCATCGCGACCATCCCGATCGCATCCAGAAGTACCTGCCTCCCAAACCTTCGGTCGGCCCGTGACAAGCCGTCCGCGATTTTTGCCGCCACGTCGGTCGCGCTTTTTATACAATCCTCGACAATCTCCTCGTTTTCCCCTTCGCGCATGCCGTCAAAGGTGTCATGCACCTCCATAAGCACCACGAACGCATCCTGCCATAATTTCTGTTCATGAAAGTTTTGCATGTTTAGAATTGTACCGTAGTTAACGGTGAATTGGAAGAGTTGCCGCCACGTTACGGAGCCGGTGGCACCTCGGATGGTGCGGGAGCCTGCGGCGTTGCTGACGGCGTACCGACGTTGATGGCGCCGACATTGATGATCTTGTTATTCTGCTCGTCAAAAAGGATTGCCATACGGGCGTTGGTATACAGGATCACCCGGTATCCGTTCTGCGCCTTCGAAAAGAACGGCTGGCTCTTGATCGCTTCGGCATCCTGGACGGTTGCTACCGTCGGCTCCTCACCCTGGGGAAGGTCGATGAGTTTTCCCACTTTGGAAAGTATTTCCTTCACCTCGATTGTCGGATCTTTTGCCCTCTGGAGGACATTCCTATATTGGAAATAGTAGTAGATTCCGGCTCCCGAGCCGCCGATTGCCAATAAGGAAAGGACGACAAATGCGATAACGACAGACTTTTTTTCCATATCACCTAGTATACACTACCTCACGAAACTTGGTATGAAATATCTCACATTGCGTCTTCACCCAGAATAATCAGGAATTCCGCTCCGGAAGATGCAGTCTCCCCTTGCGGAAGTGCGCTCACGGCAAAACCTAATGCCTTTGCTATGCTTGCCGCCTGAACAGATTTCGCACCGGTCAAATCGACGACGATACTCCCCGCATAATCCCGCTTATTCGCGTTGTCCCGGTCGGCTATCACCGCATTCGGGAATGAGCTCTTGAGGGTTATTTCGTATTCCCGCGTCAGTCCGACCGTCGGCGTGCCGTTATACAGGTATACCCGGAATGGCGATACGTCCGGGGTCGCCATCGCGGCCGGCGCGATGGTTGCCGTCGGCGACGCGGCGGCGGCATCCCCGAAGGTCACGGGGCCGACCTCGACGACGCGATTAGTTCCGGGATCATATAAGAATGCCTTCTTCGCTTTTTCGTATACGAGCACCTTGTACCCGTTCTTGGCATTTGCAAAAAAGGCTTGCCCGGAAAGCTTTTCCTTGTCGGTAACCGTCAACACCTTGGGCGTCTCCCCTTGGGGAAGGACGATGAGCTTCCCCACCTTCCCGGTAAGCACTTTTACTTCATCCTCCTGGGCTGGTTTTGACGTGCTGGCACTCTTATATTGAGTATAAAAATAAACCGTACTGAATAGTAAGCCCGCGCACACGGCCGCAAACAAGACGATCACGGCATTCTTTCGTAGGAATGAGGAAGCCGGATGGACATCGTCTTTTGTCATGCCCTATATACTAGGTGTTTACCGTCCCCCGGTCAAGAAACAGGAGAATGTGATCACCACGTATAAACGCGTTCGGTCTGCCGGTTGAAGAAATAGTTGCCGTGCCGCAATTGCCCGTCAGGGCCAAGCATGGTAAACGTATCCGACGTACAGGAAGAAAACGACCCGGCATCGCCGGTATCGTCCCAGTATTTGACCTTCCAATAGTATGTCCGCCCATCCAGCGGCAGACTCGTTCCCCCAAACGTAATGTCCCCGCACCGGTTCCCCTGGGTGCAGTTGGTCATCGATGTCCCGGCCGCGCCGGAATCCCACACTTGTACAGTACAGGACGAGTCGCTGTACACGATGACTTCGTACTTATTGGCGATATCCCCGACGTCATCATCGTTATAGAGCGCAGAAAACGCCGGCGTCCCGTCCCCGACGGCGACCGGAGTGGCGACTCCGGATTGCGCGGTCGTAACACTTTCATTCGTATACAGCGTCGTCGGAGCCCCCGGCGCGGTGTTTCCCCCGGAAATGGTAAGGTCATCCCACATGATCGTATTGCCGTCGAACCATTGGGCGAATATTTTCGCCGCCTCCGCGTAGACGCTTGCTACCGAAACATTGCTTCCGGTTGTCTTCCACTGGGTTTCCGCAGCATCGAGAGAATGGGTAAATGGTAGCGTCGTGCTCCAGGTCGGATCATCCGTTGACGAACTGCCGTCCGCACCAAGCGTTCCGTCGTTGTTGTTGGCGTCGAGGTCTCCGACGGTTTGGCCGGTTCCTTCATCCATATTCCAATACCCTATGAGGTTGGTTTCCGACCCAGTGAGACTCGTGAACATATCCTGCTGGATTTCCGCCTGCGTGCGTACCGCACTATACATACGTACTTCATCGATTTTCCCGTCGAAATATTCGTCCCCGCTCGCGATCTGGGCAAGCCCGATCGTAAGCGGCGTATTGGTGGTGCCGTTGATGGCATTGCCGGAAACGCTCGTATCGCCAGAGTAGTTATCCTGTACGCCGTTGACGTAAATGAGCGCGGTATTGCTGGCGTTTACCGTAACGGCGATATGGTACCACCGGCCCGCTAGCCATGTATCGGTTGCCGTCTGCACGTTATCCCCGTACGTGCCGAAGCGCATCCTACCGTTCTCTCCCTGCTCCCAGAAGAACACCCAGTCATTCTCCGAATCGGTATTGCTGCTTGCCTTGCTCATAATACCCAGGTATTCCGGTGTCGAAGCTTCAATGCTCACATCCGGGGAAAACCAGAATTCGATCGTCAGATCCGTGGCAACGTCCAGGCTTGCCGCATACGGGATGTTGACGTAGTCTGCCGAACCGTCAAAGTCAAGAGATCTACCTGCCGAAAGATAATCCGCCTTCTTGTAATAGATATCGGACGTACTTCTGTCGATCCAGAACCCATAGAGGTCGCTGTTGGTCGAATCATAGGACAGCGTCGTGTAGCTGTCATTGGCATCCGCCGCATCGGCAACCTGCATTGTGGGCCCCCAATACGAGCCGTTGTATTTCTTCATGCTTACTTTATCGGTCGATTCGTCGTCGATATAGGAAACATAGACGTTCCCCGACCCGTCGGAAACGGCAGACATGCTGTCGTACACGCTTGAGGGGACCGTGTCGATGCTGTCACTTTCCCCTGCCGGCCGGCCGTTGAATAACCCCAGCATCTCCGCTCCCGACAACGCGCGGTTGAAGAAATAGACTTCGTCAATTCCGCCGCCGTCGAATTCGCCGCTTGCGCTTAACTCCCCGACCTGGAATGCGGAGGAATTCGATAATGACCCGGTAGCAGCAAGGGACGTATCGGCCCCGGCGGTAACACCATCTACGATCAATGCCAGTGCCGGAACGCCCTGAAACTGTAATCCATCGCGGTCCAATGCACAGATGATATGGTGCCAGTTGCCGTCGATAAGCGCGGTCGTAGAATTATATGACGCCGTATCCGTATTCGTGCCGTCGTTCACCTCGCAGGTAATGGTATGGTTATCGGCATTTTCGGTAGCATACAGCCGGTACCCCGCGCCGCCGGTGCTTTTTGCCACGATATTGGGACTCTCCGAAAAATCCGTCGCCTTGATCCAGACGGATATGGTGAAGTCTTCCCCGGCGGCGACATCCAGTTCGCCGGCGGCGGCTGCGGGTATTTCAAACTCCTCGACGCTTGCATTATTGGTCATGGAGAAGCCGCTTCTGTACTTGCCGGATGACGTGTACGGCGCGGTTTGCGTCCGTGAGTCGTTCTTATTTGCCGATGCATCCGTCGCGAGCGACCCGCTGCCTTCGTTACCGGACCAGTAGCCGCTCGGACCCCCGTCAGGATTCATGGGCATGTAATCGGCAAGCGATGCGATTTTTGCGGCGGTCAGGCCGTAGTCGTAAATACGTACCTCATCAATCAAACCGTTGAATTCTTCTACAGGTGTAGTTGACCAATTAGCACCAATCCATAAACTTTCATCAGAAACATCCGGGGCGCTTGCTTCGCTGGTTCCGCCCCATGAGCCGCTCGTATACTCGGTCCCATTATGATAGACGCGTATGCTTGATGCTGTACCGTATGTAAACTTGACGGCAATGTGCTGCCATTCGGACTGGACTAGATCCATGCCGGTCCCGTCCCAGCATTGATAGACATCTGAAACGGTAAAGCAGAATGTAACCGTATCATTGCCGCCGGTATTCCCAATCTGCATCATATAGTTCACATCTCCGTCAGCATCGACTCCGCCTTTCGTTACAATAGTCTGCCATGTATCAGCTCCGGGCAACGAGCCCGGAAATATCCATGCGGCGAGCGTAATGGTCGAGCCGTTTGCGGCATCGAGATTGGATCCCGAGCCGTAATCCGGTACGACGATATAATCGTCCGCCTGATCAAATAAGGGCGCCCGGTAGAACCCCTGTGCATAACTCGTCACATTCCCGGAACGCGCACCGTGGTTACCGTTATTCGTTTCATCTTTCACTTCACCGGTCGCCCCGCTGTAGCTTGTCTCATCGAACTTCCAATATGCTTTGAGGCCGTCCCGGAAGTTATAATCCGTCATGAATTCGCAAGTCGTGCCGCTTGTTGCCTCCCACTGGTCGTCCGAGTTGTCCCACACACATCCGTCAAGCCTCCCCGCCTGTACAAAACTTGTATACATGTCTTGGGATGCCAGGGGAACAATATTGGCATACGTATTCGTGCCGGTATGCGTCGCATCCGCAAGACTCCGTACGGAATCGGCGCTGTCCTCCGGCAAGTCATTGGTGCCGTCATCCTCCTTGATCATCCGGGGATAGGTAAGATAATTGGTGCCCGTGTATCGCGAACCGACCCAGACATAGGAGCTGGAATCCCGGGCGATGACCGGCCGGTCGTACGCGTCGTCCGGGCTGCTGCCGTTTAGCACTGTTTCCGTCGCTCCCCATGAAAATCCCGTGCCGGGATACGAGCTTGCCTTGGCACCCAGAATGTCGAAGCCCGGAGTCGCAAGTATCTTAATTTCCGCTGCGGTAAGCGCCCGACTGTACACGCGGACATCATCAAGCGAACCGTCATAATAATCTCCCTCGGAAGCCGTTTTAAACGCACCCAATGAGTCGTGCGCTTCGGACGGAGTGTCTGACGTATATGTTGAATTGCCGAATGTTGCCGCAGCATCCTGCAGGAGTACGCCGTCCACATATATCTTCAGCCTGTCGTTAGCGATATCGATAATACCCACGACGTGATGCCACATATCCGTGGGACTGGTAATCGTATGTGTCGCCGTCTGGAACGAATCTCCGGTCCCGCTGCGACCCCCGATCTCAATTTCGTTCGTTCCGAATACACTGAGTGCTGCGCCTGTTACGACGTCGCCGATATGGATGCTGATCATCCGCTCCCGTGATGATCCTCCGGGGTAGGTGTCGGCTTTCATCCAGGTAGACAGCGTGATGGCGCTGGCTCCGTGAAGATCTGCCGTCACCGAATTCGCGCCCAAATCGACATAATCTCCCGATCCGTCAAACATCCCGCTACGCCCAAGCTTCCCGGAAGATATCGTAGTCGTGTTATCCACCCTGACGCCGTGCGAACCGTTTCCCGAGCTGTCAACAACTTCACCGGACGTTCCCACCCAGGAATCCTCATTCATCTTCCAGTGCCCAACGAGTCCGGATGAAACAAGGGTGCCCATATCCGTTACCCCTCCATTTGCATATGTTATGAAGGCATTGGAACTGTCCGCTTCTACGGAAAAATCGTTAGTTGCCCCGTTCGTTATCCGTGCGCTCGTATTCTCCGTCCAGCCCGTGCCGTCGGTGCTGTATTCGAACTCAATCCGGCCGTCCGTCGTATCGTGGTAGGCTCTCCAATATCTCGTGCCGTCCCACCACGTCTTCCGTTGAAACGACTTCGAGGCATTGATGACAGACTGTCCGTACTTGGAATATCCTGCTTCACCGCCGCTGCTATCCTCGTAGATGTATCCGTATACTTTCTCTCCGCCATTTGCGGCACTTTGGGTAAACACCGTCCCACGGACATAGACAATATCCGTCGCCGTGACAAGCGTCGTATCCGTTCCCCATCCGCCGTCGTTTTGTGACAAATCCAAATCCAAATCTCCCGTACTGGAACGCGAAAACAGCGCATACGCCGTATCCGTATCGGGATCAATGGCCATATCCGCAACCGGCTGCTTACTCGTCGTACCGGTAGGACTCAGGCTCACTGAGCCGTCCGAAACCTGTTTCCGCGTTTCCGGCGTGCCGTCGTCGGTGATGACGACGGAATACATATTCGAATCGGAATCATCATGGACAAGGATCATGACTTTCTCCGTGCCGTTATCATCCCAATAAACGGGCATCGTCGTCGACCAGTAGTCATCACTTGCGTCCGCATCCAACTCGACCGTCGTCCGGGAACTCAGCGTACCTATTAAACTCAGGCTCTTATGGAACAGATCGTTGTTCGTGTCGTCTTTATAAAATATATGGAGCTTATCGTTTTTTCCGAGCACCATGCCGGAAAAAACGAAATCTACCGAGGCGGTGGTATCCACATCCTGCTCACCACTCCAATTACCGGCGGCATTCCGCACATTATAGGAAACCTGGTCATTGGTGCCGTCGGTCGAAAAATACACGACCACGACGGACCGGTTGCTTCTGACGACGATGCCGCACGCCTCATCCGTGCCGTTTGCCGTGGTATCCACACTCTCGTCGATCGTTTCCCAGGAGTCGGGACTGGATGGGTGATCGGACGTGTTAAACACGTGCATCACTACCGGATGGTTCGTGCTTGACTGTTGCTGGCATATATATAGTTGGTCCCCATACTGGAACACGTCCGCCGCCTCGACCGTATTTGAAGTCGGGCTGCCTGCCGTGTCGACGAAATCCCAGGTTACTCCGCCATCGGAACTTTTCATCATTTCCGGTTCGTTGTTGCCCGTCCCCGTGATTTCCGTCGGCCCGGCGAAATAATAGAGATTCCCGTTACTGTCTGCTATCGGCCCCACACGGCTCGGAGTTTCCGGCATCGGCGCTCCGATATAATAATCCGGGATGTTCACCGTAATCACCGGATTGGTATAACTGCCGTTTAGCACCGTGCCGCTGCTTTCCACAATCCGAAGATCGATAACATCTCCGTCTTTCACTTTTGTCGGTCCGCCGAACGTGCCGCGGATCATCATGGCAAACTCATACTCGGCATGCTCGTTGCTTATGGTGAGTGCCCCGGTCGTCCGGTTTTCCTCGCCGGTTCCGCCGGTATCAAACGTCTCGGCACTGCCGGACAAAAGATTGGTGCTTGCCGCATCGCCATCGGCGTACTGGCTTGACGGTAATGTATGCAACGGCCCGTCCTCATCGGCAACCCCGATATCCGGCACGCTTGCCCACGAGCCGTAGGACCCACCCACCGGTTTATACCGGTACTGGAGCATGAACGTTTTGCTAACCCCGGTACCTTCCGTTTCCTCAACCTCGAACCGGACACGGAACACGTTGCCCGCATCCATTGTTGCATTCGTGTCGAGGGCTGCTGCCCAACCGGAGTCGGTATTTAGCCCCACCGTATCCCCACTTCGTATCCTGAAATGCGGCTGGTTGTACACCGCACTCCCACCGATCGTCCACTGGGGTGTCGTAGTGTAGGTTGTAAGCGGCTGACCGTTTGCCGTCACCCGGAACTGATATACCTCGCTGTCCGCCGTCGTATCGTCCGCGGTAAGACTCCACTCCATTTCCGTATACTGGCTGTCATTGATATCGACAGTGTCCGCAGGGTTTTCGTCGTCCTGGATCCGTCCTGCGGTAAACGTCGGTCCGCCTGTGGGGGCAGTAAGCTGTGCCGTCGTATTTTCTCCGGATGCGGTGATATTACTCGAGGCGGAAAGCTGGATTGCCGCATCAACCTCACGGATACGCAGAAAGACGGTGGCACCTGCGACGGCTGCCGTCGCCGTGGACGTATAGGTAGGCGCGGTACTCGCCGTGCCGCTGCCAATAGAGTGCGTCACCATTACGAGTTCCGTATCGTCTCCTCCGGTACTCGCCGTTTCATTCCGCTCCGTCGAGCTAACCCCCGAAATACCGGTTGCCGTCAGCGCATGCGCACTCCAGCCTGCCGCATCGCTGTTGGAGCCCGTAACCGTCACGACGATATCCCCGGCGGTGATACCGGGGTCTCCTGCACCGGTTGCGGAATAGGACGTATCCTGCGCCGTGTCGCTTCCCGTGGTTGCGGCAAGGTCCCATTCCTTCCCGGTCCCTTTGACTAACCGGATAATCTGCGCTTCCGCGCTGTTACCGCTGGGTATGTCGATATACATCGGGACACCATCCTCCCATCCCTCGGCCTCCTTGACGAATGCGGTTGCATACACGTTGCCCGTATCAATGCCCGCACTGCCGGCTCCCCCGGATGCCTGATAATTGGTGATCGCGGTCCACCCCGCCGGAGTCGTCGGGCCGTTTGCGGGGTACTTGTTGGATATGCCAAGGACGAGTAGGTCTCCCCGGTTGACTGTCGCCGGATACGTAACGGTGACGAGCGTCGTGTTTCCGCCGGACGATGTTCCGTTGGCGCTATAGGCAATCGCACTCGTCATTGATTGGACGGGACGATAGAGGGTATCCGAAGACAATTTATACTCGAGCTGGTATTGCGTCGTTGCCTGGTTTCCGCCCGCGGTATCGTTGAGTATTGCGCGCAGCCGGGTCGTCGTCTGATTTGGCTGGGTAATATTTGTGTCCTGATTCTGCAGCCATGTTGCCGCTGACTCGCTCCCGTCGTCGTTACGGAAGCGGTACCCTTCCTGCTCGACTGTATGGGTGATGACATCCATCTTCACGTAATCCGTCGATACGACGACCGCCGACACGCTTTCATAGACGGCCCAGGTGATGATGCCGTTGGCATCGATGTAGTTTGCGAAATCCACGCCGGAGAGCGACCGGGTAAACGACGTCTCGGTATTTGCCGTAATACTCTGCACTGCGCCTACCTGCGTCCAGGCAACGTTATTTTGGAACGCCGTCGTATCGTCCTTGACCCAGATCGAGAAATTGGCCGTCGACGTCGTAAACCCTTCGTACGTAAAGTCGATTTGTGCAATGGTCGCCGGATCTTCCGTAATATCCATTTCAAACCAATTGAATATCTCATCGCCCGTGCCGGGATTGGCGGAAGCAAACCGCGAATCATCCGACGCGGAAAGGGCAGTATAATTGGCGTCCAAATTCTCGGTATGGTTATTCCTGTTCGCGCTGTTGTTGGCGAACGGAAAGACGTCAACATCGTCGTCGGAAGCCCACCAGGACGTGCTGGTGTCACAGTTACTGGAGCCCGCACAGCTGGCAAAATCGTAAGTCGTCGTAAGTGCGTGCGCCTTTTTCACCGACCGGGGCAGTTGCGCATTCGCAAGCGAATCCGCAACTTTTCCGCTTTTCGTCGCCAAATACAGGGCATCGACGACGTTCCGGTCGTGCAGGAAGTTTTCCGCTTTTTCCATCAGGAAATCGACCGGCATGCCGAAAAACAGGTTGGTAAAAACAAGCGTCAGCGCGACAGCGCGCGCGAGCCGTTTCCTATGGTTTTGAGAAATATTCATACGTTACCGTTGCAACGCGCGAAAAGAACTCGTCAACACGCTCTGCCGGATCATTCGCTTCGCCCTTGTAAAAGACCGTCATGATGATTGGCCTGTCTTTGACGTATAAAATACCCGCATCCGCAAACACATTAAGTTCCAGGTTCGTCCCGAATTTGTGCGGAAAAGGCACTTTGTCCCCGATCGGGCGCGCAAGATACGTGTATTCCGTACTGTCGAGCAGGGTAAGAATCTTCTGTGAATGCTCCCGCGTAAGGTAGCTGGAGGTGTATAGCGACCGGAAGATACGCGTATACTCGCGGGCGGTGACGTTTTGGTTGGCATCGAACAGTTCCATAAGGCCGGTATCCGTTAGATACTGCTCTATTGATCCCCTGCCCAGATTCCGCAGCAGGATGTTAAACGCCGTATTGTCCGATTCAACAAGCAGAAGCTCTAATAGCCGCTCAATCGACAGCCGTGTGCCGATCGGCTCCTTGGCAAGGTCGCCGAAGCGGTCGTCGATATCCCGCTCCATCAGCACCAACTCGCTGTCCCAGCGCCACTGCCCTATTTCCACTTTTTTGGCGGCTGCTATCGCCACCGGCATCTTGATAAGACTTGCCGGATACATGCGCGCATCGGGATTGTAGGATATGTTTGCGCCGGAGTTCATAAATTCGATATAGAGTGATATGTTCTTCTCCCCGAATTCTTTATATATGGGTGCAAGCTTCTCCCGGAGCGGCTGTAGATTCACTAGGAAATCCTTCTGCGAAATAAAGGATCGCGAGGGATCAATGAGCGGATAGTCTTTCGAGTGCTTTTCGACGACCGGTTCGGCTGTGCCCATGCGGTATGCCCAGTATCCGAGACCGGAAAGAACGGCAATATTCACGGCGACAAGCACACGGAGAAACAACATGTGTTTATTCATACTATCGGGTCTCCTTTCCTGACTGCGTTGCGGATTGCGTCGATATGACGTCCGTTTCCAATGCCGGTGTCGGGGTCGGAGTGCGCGTTGGTTCTACCGTGGCAGTTGGCATTATCGTCGCGGACGGGCTGCCGGAGACTACTGGGGTCATGTCGGGGGTCGGTGTCGGCGATACGGAAGGCGCCTGCTTGCCGTCCCGGAAATCCGGCGTGATTTCGACGGATGTTTCGAGTATCACTGGGAAGACGCGCTCAGGGGATGCAAGCCAATCGTGGGAAACCGAAATAATCATCACTTCCCCGACATCAGGCTGTTGGGTAATCAGCACGTCGACATCGTTGGTAAACGCACCGGTCGCATCAGCGGCCCACCCCTTGGGAATGCGCATCAGATTCTTGCCATCAGGCGTCCGGAAATACCACACGCCTCCGCCGACATCAAACGATGTTACACGGGATTTTTTAAGGATGAATACGAAATTCTTATAGAGCTTGTCCTTGTCATTGAGGATAATTTGTTGGCGGATCCCGTACTCCCGCAGGCGGTAATCCAGATCGGCACCCATCGAGACGTTGTGGAACGTCACGACGCGCTCGTTTGCTTCCTCGACCAACGCCGCTTTCGACATGATCGCGGAAAGATCCCTATTCACTTCCGTCAGTTTCATATCGATATCCAGGGCGTGCTGGGAAATGCGGAACGATTTGAGACGGAGAAGCAATGCAAAGTCTTTCGCTTCCGGACTCATCCCCGTAAGTTCGGCTGAATTTGAAGCCGTTCCCAGTACCGGGCTGACCGCATCAAGCAGTGCAGCGGCACTCGCAATGCGGTCCAGCTCCCCCGGCGCAAAGAAATCATCCGGGACCGGAGTCCGTCCCTGTGCGGACGCAGTCGATTCGCGGGTAAGGATCTCCTCCGCTTCGGTAAGGAGCAAATCCTGTACGGGTGTCAGCGTCACGACGGACTGGCCGAGCACGCCTGATTGCGGTTGGTCCAAGGCGTTTGCCGTCAGAAACGCAAGCTCAACGGACGATCCGTCCCGTTCAAGCATGATGCGGTGTCCACCGAACGGATTCTGTGTTCCTGAGAATGCTTTGTAATTGGGCGTATCTTTTTCGAAAATATACTCCGTCGAGTCCGGGCTGTACCCGAATCCGACTTTTTCCTTGAGGATCTCGACGACCTGGCCGACGATACTCTCCTGTGCAAACACCGGCCGGACGAATACGGTCGAAATGCCGATGAGGATGCCGAGCGACCCGAACAGGATCCGTTTCTTCGTAAGTACGGAACGCAGCTTCCTTATATATATATGGTAGATCTGCTTCATAGGTTAAAACCGGGCAAGGTAATTTAAGATAACATCGCCGACCCGGACATGTTCACTTGAGGCCGACCCCATGCGAAGGTATATTATGGCCGTTTCGCCTGCGGCATCCCATTCGGGTGCTGCTGCGTCATCCAGGGTGGAATCGTCAATCGTTACCGTTGTCCACGTATCCGCGGTTCCCGAAGCGTTCCCCGTGCTTGCGGCAACCGCCGTGGTCGAATCGCTCTCCAAATAAACCCGGACATCAAGTACGTTTGCGGTCGTTCCCGTCGTATCGGTGACGAATTCGACCTGCAGGGCATTGGAAGTCGCCCACGCGGAGAAGTCCTCAGGTAGTGTCACCCGCACCGCAACCGTATAATAATGAAGTGTCGCGTCTGTCGTCCGTTCCCACTGATAATAGGTGTTGAGCGTATTGGTTGCGGATGTTTCCGCGTCGCTGGTCATCGCACCCGTGAGGTTCGTATCCGTTCCCGCACCATAAAACGCAGTCAGCACGGCACCCGGATATTCGGGAGACAACGTGATTTTCTTTGTGGGCCGCGCAGTTCCCGCATACGACGGTCCTGATCCGGGATTGAATGTGAATGAATTGGTCGATGCTCCGAGAACGGTCAATCCGTCCGTCCCGATTGACCAATCATCACCGCCCGTTAACGCAAGCGTTGCGGACGTGTTGGAATTCCCGATAGTAACCGCATGCGCCGCATTACTCGTACCTATATTGATTGCCCCCGTTCCGGCGTCAATCGTTACGGACTGGGCGCTGGTACTGTTGCCGATGGTTACCGCGCCAGCATCGGAAACGCCGATCACTTCATTGCCGCTTTCCCTTATGGAAAAGTCACCCGTACTGGTCATGTCGAAAATGATGTTGGAACTCCCCGCGTCGGTAAACGTGAGTGAATAGTTGGCGCCGCCGTCCGTATTCCAAATAATATTGTTATCGGAATCCAGCGTGTCTTCAAAATACACGAGATCCAGTGAATCGGCGGCAATCGGCCCACCCTGACCAGTCCCTCCTGTGGCTCCCGTCGGTCCTCCGCCGCCGGTTGTACCGGTACTTCCCGTTGGTCCGGAAGCGCCGGCAGTTCCTGTCGGGCCGGTAGAACCGGTCGGGCCGGTGATTCCTGCCGTCCCCGTTGCTCCCGTGGATCCTGTTGGTCCGGCCTCACCGGTCGCTCCTGTACTTCCGGTCGGGCCATTAGCCCCCGCAGAACCTGTCGCGCCGGTTGAACCCGTCGGACCACCGCCGCCAGCTGATCCTGTCGCGCCGGTTGAACCGCTAGGACCGTTTGCTCCGGCATTCCCTGTTGCCCCCGTTGATCCGGTCGGTCCTCCATCTCCAGCCGCACCAGTCGACCCAGTGGAACCGGTTGGACCTCCAGTGCCACCGCCGCCAGTCGATCCAGTCGATCCGGTCGGGCCACCAGCACCCGCTGTTCCGGTTGCTCCGGAAGCTCCAGTCGGACCAGCAGCTCCGGTTGTTCCCGTTGATCCGGATGGTCCTGATGCGCCCGCTGTTCCGGTTGCACCCGAAGCGCCAGTAGGCCCGCTCGCTCCGGCAGTGCCGGTTGCACCTGTCGATCCGGTCGGGCCGGTTACTCCGGCACCCCCTGTAGCTCCGGTACTTCCGGTTGGTCCGCCTTCGCCTGTTGCGCCAGTTGAACCAGATGGACCACTTGCACCCGCTGTTCCAGTTGCTCCGGTTGAGCCGGTCGGGCCGGAAGCGCCAGCAGTTCCCGTTGCGCCGGTGGAACCCGTTGGACCGATCTCGCCTGCATTTCCCGTTGAACCGGTGGAACCGGTTGGTCCACCTGCACCGGTTGCGCCCGTTGAACCCGATGGGCCGCTAGCACCTTGTATTCCGGTAGCGCCGGTACTACCTGTTGGTCCCGAAGCTCCTGCTGCCCCTGTTGCGCCGGTACTCCCCGTCGGACCGGTGGCTCCCGCAGATCCGGTCGCACCCGTTGAACCGGTAGGCCCTCCGGCCCCTGTCGATCCGGTACTGCCTGTCGGACCGGATGCGCCGTTTCCTCCCGTCGCTCCGGTGGAACCGGTCGGACCGGATGCCCCTGCATTTCCGGTGGCACCGGTTGAACCCGTCGGTCCGCCCTCACCAGCAACACCTGTTCCGCCCGTCGAACCGGTCGGACCACCAGCGCCTGTTGCCCCAGTACTTCCCGATGGTCCACTCGCTCCAGCGCTACCAGTTGCCCCAGTGCTTCCTGTCGGCCCGGATGCACCTGCGGTGCCGGTTGCACCGGTTGCACCGGTCGGACCTATTTCACCGGCATTTCCCGTGGCACCGGTTGATCCCGTTGGCCCGGCAGTGCCAGCAGAACCGGTTGCACCAGTTGATCCTGTAGGGCCGGATGCTCCCGCTATTCCAGTAGCGCCAGTAGAACCTGTTGGTCCGGCAACACCCGCTGACCCCGTGGATCCGGTCGAACCTGTTGGCCCATTTTCTCCGGCTGTTCCAGTTGAACCGGTTGAACCCGTCGGACCATTAACCCCAGTCGAACCAGTGGATCCGGTCGGTCCTGATGCACCAGCTGTTCCGGTAGCTCCAGTCGAACCCGTGGGGCCAGATGCGCCTGCAGTTCCGGTTGCTCCGGATGCGCCTGTCGGACCGCCTTCTCCCGCAGCTCCTGTGGATCCGGTCGAACCGGTTGGGCCGGTAGTACCCGCAGAGCCAGTAGCACCGGTTGAACCAGAAGGACCGGATGCGCCGTTTCCTCCCGTCGCCCCCGTACTACCCGTTGGTCCTGAAGCTCCGGCAGTTCCTGTCGCTCCAGTAGAACCTGTTGGTCCAGAAGCACCTGCAAACCCGGTAGCGCCGGTTGATCCGGTGGGGCCGGTAATTCCTATGGCACCGGTGGCGCCGGTACTTCCGGTCGGTCCATTTGCCCCAGTTGAACCGGTGGATCCGGTTGGTCCTGAGGCGCCCGCCGCCCCCGTTGCGCCCGTTGCGCCAGTCGGTCCGCTCGCACCAGCAGTGCCCGTTGCTCCCGTAGTACCGGTCGGGCCGGTGATTCCTGCGGATCCCGTCGAGCCGGTAGAGCCCGAAGGTCCGTTTACTCCTGTTGCACCGGTTGAACCGGATGGACCTGATGCGCCCACACTACCCGTCGCTCCGGTTGATCCGGTTGGCCCTGACGCTCCCGCCGTGCCGGTAGCTCCGGTAGCACCGGTCGGACCAATTTCTCCGGCAGATCCCGTAGCACCGGTTGATCCAGTAGGACCGTTTACGCCGGTTGTGCCAGTCGATCCTGTTGGGCCACTTGCTCCTTGGGATCCGGTGGCTCCTGTACTGCCCGTTGGTCCCGAAGCGCCTACCGTCCCAGTAGCACCTGTCGCCCCTGTGGGACCGGTAATTCCAGCTATACCTGTTGCGCCAGTTGAACCGGTTGGACCACCGGAACCGGTAGACCCTGTACTTCCGGTTGGGCCGCTGGCTCCGACACCTCCTGTTGCCCCAGTACTTCCTGATGGACCACTGGCTCCGGCTGTTCCCGTCCCACCAGTCGCACCGGTCGGGCCTATTTCTCCATTATTACCGGTTGCCCCCGTCGAACCAGTCGGACCCAACACACCGGTTGACCCTGTTGATCCGGTTGGGCCGGAAGCCCCGGCAGATCCAGTTGCTCCGGTAGACCCTGTTGGTCCGGACGCTCCTGCAGTGCCGGTAGCTCCCGTTGCACCGGTCGGACCATTTTCACCGGCAGATCCAGTTGCTCCGGTCGAACCGGATGGACCGTTTACACCAGTCGATCCCGTGCTTCCGGTTGGACCGCTTGCTCCGACTCCCCCAGTTGCACCCGTAGATCCCGTTGGACCTGACGCTCCGGCAGTTCCCGTGGCGCCTGTTGCTCCGGAAGGACCGACATCACCAGCAGTTCCCGTGGCGCCGGTACTTCCTGACGGGCCATTAGCGCCCGTACTTCCCGTCGAACCTGTTGGTCCGCTTGCTCCGGCTCCACCGGTCGAACCGGTTGATCCTGTTGGCCCGGAAGCACCTACTCCTCCGGTTGCACCGGTTGAACCTGTTGGTCCAATATCACCGGCACTTCCTGTAGCACCGGTCGATCCTGACGGTCCTGAAGCACCAGCGGTTCCGGTAGCTCCCGTACTTCCCGTTGGACCTGATGCGCCCGCAGTTCCGGTCGCGCCGGTAGTTCCGGTTGGGCCGATCTCTCCATTATTACCTGTGGCTCCGGTGGAACCTGTTGGTCCTCCGGCACCGGTTGATCCGGTAGAACCTGACGGACCTGATGCGCCTGCAGTTCCGGTGGATCCAGTGGATCCGGTCGGACCGGACGCGCCCGCTATCCCGGTTGCTCCGGTAGAACCGGTCGGGCCAATGGCACCGGTGGACCCGGTTGTTCCGGTCGGACCACTTGTACCACCACTACCGGTCGCACCGGTTGATCCCGTGGGGCCGGAAGCGCCTACTGTTCCGGTTGCTCCTGTTGATCCCGTCGGACCGATCTCTCCGACACTTCCGGTAGCACCCGTTGAACCGGTAGGGCCACCGGCACCGGTGGACCCAGTTGTTCCCGTCGGTCCTGAAGCGCCCAAACTGCCGGTGGCTCCGGTAGAACCTGTCGGACCTGATGCTCCAATAGTTCCTGTTGCTCCGGTTGACCCACTCGGACCGGCAGTTCCGGTCGGACCGGTTGCCCCGGTCGGACCGGTGGGTCCCGCACCGCCGGCACCGGCGATACCTGTGCCACCGGTTGGACCCGTCGGACCAAATAATCCATCGCCACCCGTCGAACCCGTAGAACCGGATGGACCTGCAATACCTGTTGAACCGGTTGTACCTGTCGGGCCGGATACACCGATTCCTCCCGTTGCACCGGTTGATCCCGTGGGCCCACTTGCACCAGCGCCACCCGTTGCTCCGGTACTTCCGGTTGGACCGGACGCTCCCGCAACTCCCGTAGCACCGGTCGCACCTGTCGGACCGCCGGCTCCTGTCGATCCGGTCGATCCCGTTGGACCTGACGCACCAATACCGCCTGTTGCTCCGGTTGAACCCGTCGGTCCTGATGCGCCTGCAGCTCCAGTTGCACCCGTTGATCCCGTCGGTCCGGTAATTCCCGCGCTCCCTGTCGAACCGGTCGATCCTGATGGTCCGTTGAAACCTGTTCCTCCTGTGGATCCAGTTGGACCAGATACGCCGGCATTTCCTGTCGCGCCCGTTGATCCCGTCGGGCCGGAGACTCCTTCGCCACCAGTCGAACCCGTCGATCCGCTCGGACCATTCGCTCCCGTTGCTCCCGTGACACCCGTCGGTCCGGAAGAACCGGCACTCCCAGTAGATCCCGTACTACCACTCGGCCCACTTGTTCCAACTGCGCCCGTTGATCCCGTGCCACCCGTCGGGCCGGCAGCCCCCGTAGATCCGGTACTTCCGGTCGGTCCTGCAAATCCTGTCGGTCCCGTTGCACCCGTCGGGCCGGATGCTCCGGCAGCACCGGTGGACCCAGTGCTTCCACTCGGACCGGAAACTCCAACACTTCCCGTGGAACCCGTCGATCCGCTCGGACCATTCGCTCCCGTTGCTCCCGTGATACCTGTTGGGCCGGAAGAACCGGCAGTTCCTGTGGATCCGGACGCTCCGGTCGGACCACTTGTTCCAACTGCACCTGTTGATCCCGTTGCACCCGTCGGGCCGGTGACTCCGGCTAATCCCGTAGCGCCCGTGGCCCCGGTCGGACCGGCCGCGCCGGTGCTTCCCGTTGCTCCGGACGGTCCCGATGCGCCTGCAACTCCGGTCGACCCTGAACTGCCGGTTGGTCCGCTTGCACCGATTCCTCCCGTTGCTCCGGTTGCGCCTGTCGGACCGGATGATCCTGCCGTACCCGTGGAACCGGACGCACCGGTCGGACCATCCGCACCATCAACGCCAGCCGCTCCTTGTGACCCTGTACCACCGGTTGCACCCGAGGGTCCGGCACTCCCGGTCGACCCTGTTGACCCGGAAGGTCCTGACAATCCTTGTGATCCGGTACTTCCGGTAGAACCGCTCGGACCACTTGCGCCAACCGAACCCGTGGAACCGGTCGCTCCGGTCGGACCGGCAAATCCGGTCGCGCCGGTGGCACCCGTCGGACCGTTCGTCCCATCACTTCCGGCATTTCCCGCGGTACCCGTTCCTCCGGTGGGGCCAGTCGGCCCCCCCGGCACCGGTTGACCCGGAGGCTCCCGTCGGTCCCGATGCGCCAATTCCGCCTGTAGCACCTGTCGCCCCGGTCGGACCGGTAACCCCTGCTGAACCGGTCGTTCCGGTCGCTCCGGTCGGACCGCCGGATCCGCCTGCACCGGCTGCACCGGTGGGTCCGGTCGGACCGATATCTCCTGAGGGTCCGGCATCTCCCGTTGCTCCCGCAGGCCCCGTTGCCCCGGCAGTCCCGGCTGCACCCTGTGCACCGGTTGCTCCCTGATTGCCGTCTTTTCCGGCGGTTCCGGTAGCTCCGGTCGGACCGACACCTCCTCCGAATGTTGCGCCTTGGGAAATTTGGGTAATTAACGTGCGCAATGCGGCAAGCGGAGAATCTCCCGTACCCAAGTCGACCGACAAGTTATTGGTGAGCTGTTCGATAATCGACGGGGCCGGTGCTGCCCCCGTGTTCAGCCGGACGACACCCTCATCCTCAAAGCGGCTTACCGAAATCGATTGCTGAAGAAGCGAAGGCGGTGAAATAACATACCCTTCGGACAACGTCTGCGGAGTATCGCTCGTCACCCCGAGCACCGTTTCCTCTTTTCCGCTCTGCCGGAGCAGCATGCGGTATAGCTCCTGTGTCACGAGCGTCAGTGCCGCATCCGAATGGGTTAACGCCTGCTCCATAAACAGCTCGGTGAGCGCGCCTTTTGCCGTCCGTTCGCCCCTTATCTGCACGTTATCCTGGGTCCGCAGGGATACCGCATAAAATTTTCCGATAAGCGAACCGGCAATAATTTGTCCGTCGAGCACGCGGATAAGCAGTGTCGATTGATCCGACAACGTCACCCCCATCACAAGCCGTTCGATAATCCGTGTTGATTCCTTTTCGCCCTGCCGGGTAAAAAATATGCCCAACGCGTCATTGTCTTCGGAAACGATGCCGTACTCCTGGTTCTGAAAATGCAGTTTTACTTCTCCGACGAATTTGCCGTTTTTTATGATCGCCTGATCCACCGTCGCGTACGTGTACGACCCGTCCGCGCGTTGCACGACAATCACGGCTGGCCCCGTAAATGACGCATCGCGGAGGACCGTTGCGGAGAGTGTTCCCAATGCGCTGGGTGCTGCGGCGGGTGCTGGCTTTTGCGTCATTCCGGCGCCCCCGCTGACCATCCGGACTCCCAAAAGTGCCGCGTTTATCACGATTATCGCAAGGAGCACGGCAAAAACCGGCATGAATCCGGCCTGGGAATCCTTTATTGAAATAGGGAGAAACTGGTAAAGTCTTGTAAAAACACCGGTAAAAAGTTGCGAAATCCGTGATTTTTGCGCCTCATTTAAACGCGCACATCCCGCGAGGCGGGATGGGATGGTACCCGGGATAATTGTAGATGCCTTCTCCATACTATGGTCCGCCAATCTCCGGTTCCCTTGTCCTGATATGTACGCGCATAAGAAGGAGCCACACGACGGAAAGCGCAATAATCGAACTAACGACACCGAAAATAGTCGAGAGGGCAGCCTGGTTGAGGGTATACACCCGGCTTGCCGGCGCGCGTAAACTCATTCCCCACCCGTATGGAGGTACCGGCGCGTAGGCCACCATGCCAAGCGTTCCGTCCGTAAGCTTAGCAATCATCACGCCGTTCTCGCCCCGCAGTGCCTTCCGTAACGGATCATCATCGGGGACTACCGCACCTATCTCGGAAGGATCCAGGGACATCACGATTTTCCCCTCCGAATCCGCAACGATGTAGTGTTCCTTACGCGATCCGATTGCGATCCCCTGCAACGTCGCGCCGATGCGAAATACGTCCAGGGACCCGAGCATAACCCCCACGAATTCCCTATCTTCTGACTCAACCGGCACGGACACAGAAACAACCTTTCGCTGTGCCTGATCGGCAAGAGCCGTAAATAATTGGCTCACGTAGGGGTTGCGCGTATCCCTGACCTGCACAAAATAGTCGCGGAATGACAGATTCCGATCATCGAACGTCCCATACGGATAAAGCGCTAACCCCAACCCATCCTTACTCACGAAGACGAGGCGCCGAAGATTGGGGTTACCTTCATACACCACTTTGGAGAGCTCCTCAAGACGGGCCGCGTCCTCCTCTGTCATTGCCGTGATGATTTCCGGATTCTTCGATGCGGTGAGGAGTGTCGCCTCAACAGACTCAAGCGCCTGCCGTAGCACCGTTTGCCCAAAGGTTGTTTTATTCGTAAATTCCACCCGATTTTGTTCCCATACCGCTTGCTGCAGGAGCCCGACCACGACAATGGCGACAACCATGATGAATCCCGCAAATACGAAGAGGCCGTTAAGAAGCACCCGCTGTTTCGGGGAGCACGCGGGGCCGCAATTTTTGTAAAACGGCAAAAACCCTACCGCAAGCGCGGTCGTCAGAAGAAAAAACGACCTGCTCCAAAAAACCAACGTCGCCGCGTACACGGATGACGCAACCAATCCTGCCGCGCCCAGTATACATACGATCCAGAATGATGCAGTCGATCGTGCGTAACCGGACCAGAACATGCTGAGGGCAACGACCGACAGCGTAACCGCAATGGTACACGCGACAATGGGTGTCATACCAAACGTGGAGAGCAGCGTATGCAACCCGATATCCAAAGGCCCGAAATAACAGGTTACCGGTACAAGGACCGCAAGCGCCGAAAAATAGAGCGCGACGGATAACGTACCTTCGAGCACCACGAAGGCGTTTATCCCGACGAGTACAGCCAGCGACCCGTATATCACTGCCCCGATACTGTCACTACTGCGGTACAAAAGCGTCGCGTTCATAAGCCCCATGGCTGAGAGGATGATCTGGAAAAACCGCCGCCATCCGAGCGCGCGCGGCGAGATACTGCTTCCCATGATTCCGATACCGCAGGAAATCAGAATCCATCGGACATATTCCGATGCATGGGCAAATGCCGCGGATGAAGGCGCCTGGTAAGATTGGTTAAACAAAAACAACCCTAATCCAGACAGTAACGCTCCCAATCCGACTAACCAGTCGAATGCGTTGGGAACGGACCATTTTTTCCCGATGAGCGTTACTGCTGCCGGCGATGAAAGGATCGCATCTATGGAATCGGGTTTTGTCCCAATTCGGGCTGCCGGAATCACGGAGGCTGGCTGCGAAACAAGCGGGGCTTCTATGGATTGGGGACGTTTGGAAAGATGCATCACGCGGGCAAGCTCTTCTTCGGAAACCCGGAACCGGCCCTTTCCAACCCTCACCCCTTTGATCCTTCCTTCTTTGAGGAATGCGTAGATGCTGTTGGTGCTATAGCCCAACAGTTGTGCAACCTGTTTTACCGTGTAGGTATTACCCATGGACAGAATAAATTCAAACCCGGTCAAACTGCCCAAATTTGGCGGTTTTGAAGCTGAATTTACAAGTTTCTACCGGTGTATTACAAAAAATGTGAAAGTTTATCACAATGCTTATTAATATTCGGTTTTACACCTAACATCTACTATGGGGAAGTTTTCACGCCGTGTCAAGAGCTATAGTATGTTCTATTGCGAACTCGCGAAATGGTGAGGGTGGGCCGCTTTTTACAGCAGCTGTTTGTAGAGGGAAATATATTCAGAAGCCTGGCGTTTCCATGAAAAGTCCTGCTTGATCACCCGCCGTTGAATAGTCCGGACGGATTCGGGTGACGCAGTGAAAATTTCAATCGCGCGCTGCATGACCGCCACCAGGGCGCTCGTCGTGTACGGACGGAATACGAATCCCGTTTCCCCGTCGGAAACCGTATCGGCAAGTCCTCCGGTCCGCCGCACGATGGGTATGGTGCCGTACCGCATCGCGATGAGCTGGGTCAACCCGCAGGGCTCGAACTTCGAAGGAACGAGCATGAAATCGCTCCCCGCATAGATCCTTCTGGCGAGACGTTCATCGAATGTGTGGATAAACGCAATATTTTTGTGACGTTCGGCAAGCTTCGTAAACTCCGTAACCAGCTTCTTCTGGCCTGTTCCCAGGATAACCAGCTGGTACGAAGAATTATCGAGTTTTCCGATTGCTTTCGCGATGAGATCCAGTCCTTTCTGCCGGCCCTCCAGCCTCCCCACAAATCCGAATACCGGCACGTCCGCTTCCGGCAGGCGCACCGCCTTACGAAGCGCCGATTTTATGGTAATTTTCGCGTCATGCATCGTTTTTCCTGTGTACCGCACGGGGAGTGCCGGATCGGATGCCGGGTCCCACAGATTGGTATCAAGGCCGTTTAATATGCCGATGATCTTGTCGTTGCGGCGCGTCATGATTTCAAGAACCCGTTTACTATGAAGTCCGCGCATGATCTCCCTGGCATAGGTCGGAGAAACGGTAGTAACGCGGTCACTGTATTCCATCCCCTCCTCAAGAAGTCTTACTGCCCGACCGAGTTTCGTGGTAAATGCGTGAAAGATACTTTTGGGGAATCCGAGCTTCAGAGCTATCACGCTGCCGGTTTCTCCTCGATATAGTAAGTTATGGATTGTTAGAATAGTTTTGGATTTGATCGATTGAATTGTTTCCCGTTCCCGGTACCCTACTTTCCGATTTTCCCCGATCAGCAGGGGGATGAGTGCCGTATGCCAGTCGTTGCAATGGATAATGTCATACGGGCCGCCAAGCGTCTCCTGTGAGTACAGGGACAACTGAGCAACACACTTGGAAAAAAATGCGAACCGTTCAGCTATGCGGACATCGTCGTAATCGTTAAGCAGAGGGTGCCGGAACAGGAACACCCGCACATGCGATTGCGGCAGGAGGGTCCGGAACACGAATACCAGTTCCCTTCGGCGATCGAAGTCTATCGCAAGCTGCCCGACGCATACTGCGTCCCTGGTCGGGACCTTTTCGTAAAACGGCATCGCAACCGACACATGGATGTCCAGATTCGAAAGGGCAACGGGAAGCGCATAACTGACATCGGCCAGTCCCCCACGCTTGTACAGCGTGGCAATCTCACTTGTTACGAATAAAACGCGGATTGCGCGTTTTGTTCCGCTTTGAGCGCGCTCTGCGCGGTTATTTGTCGCTACGCTCTCTTGGAATAATCCCCGCATATAATCATCATACCATCATTTGCGGCCGTAAAAGCACTATACCGCACCTCACTTCCGACATATGTATGTTGACGCACACATCAGCGCATCATTTAGGAATTATGAAATTGCAATGATTACGGGTATAGTACGTTTTTATTACTGGATATGAAACCGAAACCGATTCCGGAACACATCCTTCGTAAAAATGCCATCGTATACAAGATCATGGCAAATCCCCTCCGTCTCGGCATCCTCAATATCCTCGCACAACAGGAAACGACGCTAATGGAACTCTGCGAACTTCTGGAAAAACGGAAATCAAATATCTCCCAACACCTCTCGCTCATGGGCGCTTACGGGCTCGTCTACTCGCACCGGTCCGGAAAACAAGTCATCTACTCCATCTCAAACCCGCACCTTGTAGATACCTGCAAACAACTGACGAAGCTCTTTGAGGAAAGCACATAACGACCCCGCTATCGCTTCCGCGGTAATAAAGACGCATACACACACTCATATCCTTTTACCATAACGTCAAGGGAAAAATGCCGCTCGACATATTCCCTGCAGGCTGAGCGGTTGATCTTCGACAACTCCCCGATTGCACGGGTTAACCCGGCAACCCCGTCCGATGGATCGACAATGAACCCCGTTTTCCCGTCCTTGACGATCTCCGGAACGGACCCGTGATTGTACGCGATAACGGGCGTCCCTGCCGCCATCGCCTCGATCATCACAAGCCCGAAGGGCTCCTCCCAATGGATGGGAAACAGGAGGGCGGCAGCCTGCTGGTAATGTCCGACGAGATGCTCCTGCTTGACGATGGATTCCCAAATCACGTGTTTGCCGTCAATTGCGGGCTTTATTTCATGTTCGAAATACTCGCGCGCGGCTTTCTTTGAGGTATACTCCTGGCCGACAATAAGGAGCCGCATCCCCGCGGCTTTCGCCGCTTCCACGGCATCAACGAATCCTTTTTGCGGTACGATCCGTCCGGTGATAAGGAGCGGCCTCCCCGCTTTCGGCACCCCTCCGTCGGGGCGGAACATGTCGGTATCGACCCCGTTAGGGACAACTCCGGCAAATGGAAATGGAACATGTTGCTGTTGGGACTTAGAAAGCGAGACGAAATGGATATTCCCGAGGCCTACAATCTTCTCCAGCGCCGGAAACCGCTCCGGGGTTATGGGATCATGGAACGTGACGACAACCGGAATGTTTGCCGGCATGGCAAGAAGTGCCGGGTACAGCCTTTCTACGGGCTGGTGGATATGCACAATATCAAGCGTGCCATCCTTGGCGGCGGCGATTACTTCGCGCATCAGTGCAAGCTCCTGGGCGATAACATATGCCCGGTAGAGATCGGAGTCGGCATACTCCGTCCGACGCTTCACGGTCGCATCGACCCCGCCGTGGATGAGCTGTGCTTTCGTCTTGCTCCCACGGGCTCCAAACAATGTAACGCTATGACCATGCCGGACCAGACCATCCGAAAGTTGTGCCGTCAGAACCCAGGGAGCCAGAATGTTCCGTTCATCGGGAGGAACCGTATGAGCTGGTGATATGTATAATCCGATTCGCATAATTACTCGATTGTCATTCCCGCGCAGGCGGGAATCCGTTTTTTCAGAAGAATACCAATACCGATCCCCGGTTAAACCGGGGATGACACAACGCGTTGATACACCGCTTCATAATCCGTAACCATCCGGCTCGCCGAAAACCGTTCCTCTGCGTACGTCCTGCACTGTTTCCGGTCAAGCGCATCTACTCGTTTTACGGCGCCTACAAGTCCATCAATTCCTGCTGACATATCTATAACGTACCCAGTCAATCCATCTCGTACAACCTCAGGAATTGAGCCGATGTCGTAGGCGACCACCGGCGTGCCTACTGCCATGCTTTCCGCCATAACCAACCCGAACGGCTCATGCCAGGTAATCGGATATAACGTCGCATACGCCCCGCCATACAGTTCGACCAGCGCATCGTGCCCCACCTCTCCATGATAGATAACGTTTTTTCCGTCGATAAAAGGCTTGATATCCGTCTCGAAATACGCGCGGTCAACAGGATCGATCGCGGCCGCCATCTCAAGCCGCATCCCTACCCGACGCGCCACCTCGATTGCCGTCTTTGCCCCCTTCTTCGGACTGACCCTCCCGATCCAGAGAAGATAATCTTTTGCAACGGTTGGCGTAAACGTATACATCGGAAAATCGATCGCGTTATATACTGTTGCCACATAGTTCAATTCCGGCAGGCCTCCGCGCTGGTTGTCGGAAATGGAAATATAATTTAAGTGTTTATATTTCCTCAGGGTCTCCCGTTTTTCCTCTGTCGTCTCCCCCTCATAAAACGACCCGTGCCAGGTAAAAACCACGGGAGTTTTGAGTCCGTCGGCTTCCGGCAGGGAAAGGTACTGTCCGTGGCTATGGATAATGTCAAACTCGTGAGCCCTGCTGTAGCACGCATGATAGTGCGCGAGCGGACTCGCCGTGTTCCCCTTGTCAAATCCGCTGTTGCCCAGGGCTTTGGGGAATACGCTTGAGAGTTTTGCCGAGGTAACGCTGTCCCCGCTGGCAAACAGCGTCACGTCATGGCCCCGTTTGACCAATCCCTCCGTAAGCAGTGAAACAATTTTTTCCGTTCCTCCGTATTTTGGGGGAGGCACCGGGAGGTACGGCGGGGCAAGCATCGCTATACGCATACCTCTATCATAACATGCGCAAACGACTAGAAAATTGTGAACTTTCCCACAACGCGCTATACTCCCGGATAATCCGCTTGCCTCACATCCGCAGTAGCGCGGAACGCCGGGGAAAACGGACCCTAGCTCTTTACCATACCGCGCCGTCCCTCCTTCCAGGCCCACCATCATCAGGCGGATCAGGAAGGAGGGATGCAGAGCACGACTATATTTGTTACGGAGGTGCCGTATGACACGGACAAACGCAAGAAACACAGGTATTTGCTTGATACTGTTATCGGGAATTCTTTATTTGCCGCAACCGATACCGGCCGTATTCATCATGACCGTGGGGTCATGGCTGGTAGTTTTCACTACGAAATGGTATGTCCGGATCATTATGATCCCGGTTTCGCTCTTTTATAGCTTCGTGAGTGTATGGTTTGTGCTCGGATTGCTGTTGAGGTGAAACATGAACCCAATTCGTAAAGGATTGTTGGTAATCATCCTGATTACCGTAAGTATTATAAGTGCCATTTGGATATATCCGATGGATGCAACAACTCATGTTGTATATGGCATTATCACACTGCTAGTAGGAATAGCTTTAGTAAACCGGGAAGACGGATTTTCCGCCCTGGGACTCGTGCTCATTATCATCGGTATGTTGTTCACCGCAATGTGGCTCATAGCCACCATCACGTATCTGGAGAATATCTACTATCCGATACAGCCGCCGTCGTAGATCATGGAGTGCAATCGTGTGGGACTACCCCACGTTTTTTTTGCGCTCGCGCGGTATGGTATTTTTATTTGACTCTCGTGATAGTTTATGATATTTTCCGATATACTGTGAAACGAATAGAGTATCGCCATAAAAGCAGACCCGTTTCAAAGCGCCTCATTGATACCGTTATGAGGGAATGGTTATCCCTCCCCGCGACATCGACACTCATCCCCGTTATTGAACTCACCTACCACGATAAGGATCTGGGAAAAATGACCAAACGGCGCGAACGAGCGCAGACCGGATTCTCCGAAACGCAAGAGGCGGCAAATAAGCATCTGCGAGCCATGCGCGATGACATAACGGATCTTCTCTTAACCTCCGGCACTCTTGTAGTCCGACGCAGAAAAATGAGACCCCGGCGGCCGGAATGGTAACTGCTCCCCGTATTCTTCAACACATTGTATAATCCCCCTATGACGGCGCGAAAATACGGTACAAGGCGTAACCACATCGCGGCAGCAGCATTTCTTACGTGGCAGAGAAACCAAGCTGGCCTCGATCAAACCCTTCAAGACCTTCTTCGGGACGGAACCGCCGTGAGAAAGTCCGGGGAATATTATGCCGAAGCCTCGACCAAAAGCCGCGACATGATGGACCATCACGAAGGAATAGCCTTGGGAAAATCCGCAAAAAGGATATCGCTTTCCCGGGAAACCGAAAACGTACGCCAATAAACCCCGACGATGAAAGATTACGCTGATGCCACACCCCGCAGCGCGGTTTCAAGACTATCAAGCATCTTACTTATCGTAAAGTGCTCTTCCACATGTTTCCGGCAGGCGGCGCGGTCAATCTCCTCAATCTTAGAAAGTGCTGCGACCATCCCGGTCGGCCCGTCGGAAGGATCAGTGATAAAACCCGTTTTGCCGTTCACAACGACTTCCGGCACTGCGCCGTTTCTATATGCCACAACCGGTGTCCCCGCTGCCATCGCCTCAATCATAACCAGGCCGAACGGCTCGGGCCACTTGATGGGAAACAGGAGCGCTTGAGCGCCCCCCAGAAGTGTTGCCTTCGTAAGAATATCCAGCTCACCTTTATGGACAACGGTCGTGCCGTCGACGAATGGCGCGATTTCGCTTTCGAAATAGGCGGTATTGCCTATTTTCCCTGCAAGGATGATCTTTTTCCCCAGCGACTTGGCCGCAAGAATCCCGTCTTTCTGATTCTTGTGGGGAGCGATACTCCCCATCATCAGAAGATAGTCCTCTGGCACCTCCTGGAACGGCAGCTCCCTAAGGTCGGTTGCGTTGTAGACGGTCCCCGCGTAGGTTAATCCGTCGAAACCCTCCCGCTGCGCGTTGCTGATGGTAATGACCGGCGTGTGGTACTTCCAAAAAAGCTCCGCAAGCTCTGAAAATAACGGCAGATGCATGACGGTGGCAAACGGCATCCCAAGGAGTTTGATTACCGGCAGGAGCACCGATTCCCCGCCGCGCATATTGTTAAGGATACAATCAAACTGCCGGCCATGATCGGCAACCCATTGGCATACGTCCGCCATATAAATAAGCTCTTTACGGAGATTTCTCGATCCTTCGGTAAATTCTGTCCCCACCCGCTCTTTTGAACTTCCCGCTACCGTATCCCCTCCGCCGATTTCCACAAGGGCATAGGCTTCTTCTTTCCTGCTCCCGCGTGCGGCGATGAGGGTTACTTCGTGGCCCCTTTTTGCAAGTCCCGTTGCCTGCCAGTATGCTATCCGCTCCGTCCCTCCCTGCATCGGTGGCGGTACCGGAAGCGCGACGGATCCAAGAATCAGAATCTTCATATATCCAGTGTACTCTAAACAGGGATGAGTATGAAATATGCCGGAACCGAAGCTATTTTTGACCGTAACGCGGCATAGTTGTATTATTATAGGATGACTAGACTTTCTGTCAGATACTTCAGTGACCGGATCGAAGTCATTGATAGCGACGGGTTTTTCGGGCCGTCCTGGATGACCATAGGGCAGGAACAACTCAAAGGGGCGAAACCCGGCGACAAGATGACCGTGACCCGCCACGGTAAATCCATCACGTTTGATCTCGTCGAGCCCAAAGACGATCCTTCCGAACTCCGATCCGCACGCCAGTATTATCCGCAGTTCAACGGCGAAAGTGCGGAGGAGCTGTATAACCGGTGGGAACACGGGAGACACCCACTACCAGGATGGCGCAATATGTCTGAAGAGGAAAAATGGAAAACGGTTCGGCAACTGCGTCCGGCTAGATCCCGGAGCAGCCGAGGCAGACGGTCACGGGATTAACGCGCGCCAATCACTTCTTCGCCGTCTGGGAAACTGAGGCCAAAGGCGCCATCGCCGTCACTTCGATCTTGCTTTTAACCGTCGCGGGGACCAGGGCTGCTGGCGCGGTGCCATTCGGTTTTTTCGCGAATTTCGCATACCCTTTTTCAAATTGTGCAGCGATCATGTTCCAAGAGAATTTCTGCTCTACGGATTTTCTCGCATTCTGACCCATTTTGATACGAAGATCGTGATTATCGAGTAGTTTGTTCACTTCTTGCGCAATCTCTTTGCTGTTCCGGGGACGCACGAAAAATCCGTTATACCCGTCCTGCACCGCAAGTGGTATGCCACCCTTCCGGGTCACGACAACAGGTGTACCGCAGGCCATGGATTCAAGGATCACGAGGCCCAACGGCTCATCCCACACGCTTGGCGCGACAAACACGTCCGCACGCGAATAATACGGAACAAGCTTCTTGACCCCTGCACCTAAGTGCCCCACGAAATGGATATTCGTAAGCCCCATATTCTTTGCCTTTTCCTCAAGAGATTTGCGTTCCGGCCCTTCCCCGAGGACGACCACTTCCCCGTGGATACCTTTCGCCGCCCCGACGAGGTATTCGACCCCTTTGTACTTCGTCAGCTTACCGGCGAATACGACCACAGGCTTCCCCTTGAGGTTGAGCTCCTTATCGACAATCTTCGCGCCCGCATCGCTATGAACGAATTTGTCGATATTGACGCCACCCGGGATGACCTTGCACTTATCCCGGAAATTACCTTTGAAGATTCTCAAGAACCAATCCTGCGTATAGCCGGAATTCGGATAAATTGCCTTTGCCCGGTACATGGCATCAAACGTCCGTTGCCAGTACCGGCGGTCTTTCTCCAATGTAGGAAGCTCGGATCCGTGGATCGTGACGACATAATTGATGTTATACGTGTCCTTGACGTACGCCGCCGCCCAGGCCGTAGGGAACGCGTGGTGGACGTGGATAATTTCCGGCTGGAAATCTTCGACGGTAGTAATCGTCGACCGGATGAACGCATCATAGGTCTCCCAAACCTGCTTGCTTGTTAATTCACTATACAGGGGGCAGTTCGGCCATTCGGGGTGCCCGGTGAAAGCAACAGGGAACGGAAGCTTGACGGTATAGAGCTTTGCGCGTTCAATGGGGCGGGTATCTGGCGCCAGGATCGCGACTTTATGGGTCTTGCCCACTTCGCTTGCCAAATGCCGCGCGTAGGTGCCGCTGCCGGACCCCCAAAACGGAAACGTCTGTAAGTACAGAATCCGCATTATGCTCCTTATTATACGGTAGCCCCCGTATGAGAACAATTATGACGTTTCCGCGTTAACGGCCTCAGGCTCGGCATCCATTTCGGCAATCCCTATCGCGATAGTTCCCGCCGCGGCCTCAATATTCTGCAGGCGCATATCCTCATCCACGCGCCGGGATGCCCGGAATGCCAACCGGGCTGGCATGGATGGTTTCGTAGTCATGACTTCCTTAAAGTTTGTTCCCATATTCCTCGTGAAACGCGCGGATTGCTAAGATATAACAGCGTATAGTACTTGAATACCGCTACTATTTCAACTTATCGAAATCTTCATCTCTGGACTTCGTTTGATACAATACATGTACCATGACCCAGTCAATCCGGAAAGAAGCAAAGACATTGCTACTCCCTCCAGCCCAACTGCCGACCCCATCCACAGAAATCACCAGATCCGGAAGGCCAACACTGTCCGGCCACACGTTCTTCGGCTCGCAGGAAACAGCGGCGACAAAAAGGCGCACTGTCGCCGGACGCAGGCTCCCATCGCTGGAAACAAGTCCGGCGTTGCACGGAGAAAAGGCAAGACAATTCATCTCCCGGCAGACGGAAGCCCGTGAGCGCCGGTTGCGTGACCGCTAACACGCTTGAGCTCAATCAATCACGACTATCTCACAATTATCAGCTCAATTGAGGTATACTACCCCACATATCCTATGCCGAAAGAAATCACCGTCAGACAGGGCGCGACGCGCGCAGAAATCAATGCCGTAGTTACGGAGTTTATGGCGCTACGGAGATCAGGCAGAAACCGCGTGCCGACGATGATCGTAGAATCAGAAGGTCGCCAAATGATTTTTCATAATACGGCCGGCGGCTTACGCTCTACGGGCGACCGTTTTGCAAGTGAACTTGAGCTTCAAGAAGAGTTAGCTACAGAGCTTTCCCGGGGAGGATCCGTGGTCATGGGGGTTGCCGAATACCGCCAGTATGCAGAAGACCCAAATGACCGGAGGCGCGGGAGGGACCGGGGACGCCGCGCACGCCTTACTGCCGAAACTTCGCGGCGATCACGAGGCGGATAAATTCAAACAGCGCCATCTGCCTCCTCCACCGCCATGGCTCCTGGAAAAGACGCCAAAGCCACTCAAACCATATCGATCTGATCAGTAATGGTGCACGTTTCAAACGGCCTGCGAGAATGTCAAACGACCCTCCGACGCTCATCAAAACCAGGGGTCCGCCCCCTTCCTTTTCCCATAGCAATGCCACACGCGATATGAAGTATTCCTGTTTCGGGGCCCCTAAGCCGACAAATACCACACGCACCCCGCTTTTTCGTATTCTCACCGCGAGTGTGTGCCAATACAGCTCCTCCGGCCCCTCAAAAACGCCCTTCCCTCGATCGATCAGCTCCGGCCCGTCCTCTGTCCATCCCAAGAGTTTTGCGTTAGCCTCAGTTAAGCACTCAAGCGCTTTCTCTGCTAAACCTGATCTACTGCCTATAAGTCCTATTCTGACGCCCCGATCAGCACAAATCCGTACCAAATCCTGCATAAACTCCACGCCTGGTATTCTTTCCGAAATTCGGGAGACTTGCTTGGTTTCTCTCCTCCCCCGCATAACCCAGCTTGCCCATAAGACGCCGATGCCATCAGGGAGCGCCACATCGGCCCGATTAAGCATTCCGGCAAACCATGTTTCCCGGTATGCCAAAACGAGTTGCTCGGGATTCGGCGTGACGACAATGAATGGTTTTTGCGCATTTTGGGAAGCCGGCTTTCTGTACGCTCCGGACGAGAATAGATACTTTTCCAACTCTTCTAGGACTTTATTCTTTGGGGAGGATGTTACCTTAATTCCAAGTATATTTTGCTGTAATAAACTCATAGAGTATTATTATACACCTATGATAAATTTCATTTCGACAGATATTTGTTTGGGTTGAACACAAAATCTTATATATGATCTATGCTCCTATTCCCCGCTGCATTCCCTCATGCACCAAATTTCCTATAAGCTCAAATATATAATTTCATTATTTCCCGCGCTATTTCCGATTTTCAAGCATTTTCGAAATATGTGAAAATACTAGGGGCTACTTCTTGCTAATGCTCCGCTTGTAGAGCTCAATATTCTCAATCGCAACCCCGGTCCCCCGAACGACGCATAGTAACGGCTCGTCTGCCACATGAGCCGGTACGCCGGTCATCGCAGTCACGAGTTTGTCGAAGTTCCGGAGTAAGCTGGTCCCGCCGGCTAATACGATCCCTTTATCGATGATGTCCGCAGCAAGTTCCGGCGGCGTTTCCTCAAGGACGCTTTTTATGGCTCCCACAATCTGATGCAGCACGGGGGCGATAGCTGTCGTTGCCTCTCCACGCGGCAGATTGATGATCCGGGGCAACCCGGAAATCGCATCCCGGCCGCGGACCTCCATGATTTCGGAAGACTCTTTCGGATTTGCTTTGGGGGCACCGATCTTCGGCTCGACCGCATTACCGATCGTAATTTTGATCGATTCCGCCATCCGCTCCCCGATAATCAGGTTGTAATTCTTCTTGACGAAATTTGCGATCGCCTCATCGATTTTGTTGCCTGCCACCCGGGCACTCTTGTGGACGACAACCCCGCCAAGGGAAATGACCGCCGCCTCAGTACTTCCGCCTCCGATGTCGACGATCATGTGACCGGAAGCCTGCGCAATGGGGATTTTGGCGCCTATGGCCGCTGCGAGAGGCTCCTCGATAAGATACGCGACCCTGCTTCCGGCTGCCAGTGTCGCGTCAATCACTGCCCGCCGTTCGACTTGGGAGGCTCCCGTGGGCACGCAAATCATCACTTCCGGCTTGAATATCCGATTTCTTCCGACCGCGCGGTCGATAAAATACGAAAGCATGGCCTCCGTGATCCGGTAATCGGCAATCACCCCGTCCCTCATCGGACGGCTGGCCATGATGTTGCCGGGCGTTCGCCCGAGCATCTCCTTGGCTTCGTTGCCTACGGCAACCACTCTGCCGTCATCGGTCGTCACCGCGACGACCGTCGGCTCGTTGAGGACGACCCCGCTCCCTGCCAGCCACACGACGGAGTTCGCGGTTCCGAGATCGATACCTAGTCTTTTTGTTAATCCGAACATACGTATTGTTTCCTAGGAAAGTAGGGCAGCACCGGTTTTCCGCAGGCTCAGCCTGCCGGTGCGTCGGGAAGGAAACATCGTTTCCGTCCCGAGATACTCAAGATAAAACCGAAGGTTTTGTCTCGAAAGTAATATAGTGGCATTGTAACACACGATTACGATGAAAAAATGCACCGACATCTGTTACCATAACCTTATTCCGATGGAACAATCACCAGACTGGCATGACCCGCAAAAAATACCGTCAACGGTGGACCACGACGCACAAAAAAGCTATAATATACATGCTCCTCCTATGGCTGCACAAATCCGATCATTTTTGATTCCTTTTGTTACTGTTTGTTTCATTCTAGGCACGGCGGCTGCTATCATCGCATACGGCCGTGGCTACCGAGTGGGCGGTGACGGAACAATCAAACCCACCGGCCTGATGGTAGTCCAATCCGACCCCAGCGGTGCACAGATTATCGTCGACGACAAAGTAAAAACCGCGACTCAGGCAACGCTCACGCTTCAACCCGGGTTCTACCAGGTCACGGTCGCCAAAGACGGATTCCAATCATGGAGCAAGCGTATGAAAGTGCAGGGCGAGGTAGTCGCTAAAGTTGAGGCACTACTTATCCCTACCAATCCTTCGCTTACCGCGCTCACCACGACCGGAGTCGTAAACCCCGTCCTTTCCCCTGATGGCAGCAAACTCGCCTACGTCATCCCGGAGCCGGCAAAAGCTACTTCTTCCGCCCTCCCGGCAACCACCAAGCCCGGCATCTGGGTACTCGATCTTGTCGATAAACCGCTTGGACTAAACCGGGATGCCCGCCAAGTCGCCAAATCGGATCTCATTGATTTTTCGAAGGCAACGCTTGCATGGTCTCCCGACAACGAGGAGCTTCTGGCAACCTTGTCCCCGACCGCCAATTATCGCATTGATCTCACGCAACCGAATGCAGGCGCCGTTCCCGTTTCTAATATCAAACTAGTACAAAATGAATGGCAACAGATCAAAGAACAACGGCAGACGGAGCAATTAGTGACGGTACCGAAACTTTTTACCGATATGGCGAGTGCCTCGGCCCAGCTGCTTGCATTCTCCCCGGATGAAACGAAAATTCTCTACGAAGCGACTGCGGCGGCCACACTTCCCCAAATCATCGTGCCGCCCATCATCGGCACGAATCCGACGGAGGAAACGCGCACTATTGCCGTCGGTGGCCTCTACGTGTACGACATTAAAGAAGATAGAAACTACCACGTGACCGATAAGGATAAATTGCGTGAGCCGCAGAAAACACCGAAGGTCACGCCCGCCCCCACCGACGCCACAGCCCAGGCAATCCACTGGCTACCCTCTTCGCGGCACCTTCTCATCGCCAGCCGGGACAAGATTGAAATCCTGGACTATGACGGCGTCAACCGAAGGACCGCGTATGCGGGCCCGTTCTGGGATGCGTTTGCCGTGCCGTGGGCAAGCGGCGGCAAAATCGTAATACTTACCAATCTCAATAGTGCCGCACAGACGGTAAATAACCTGTATATCGTCAACCTCCGCTAATGGAAAATCATCCCTCTCATCACTACGAACTCCAACCCGGTGGCGCGTACATACGACGGCCCCCATTGTCGGCTCCCGGAGGATGCGAAGCTCGGCGGCGGTCGAAAAGTCACTGACAAGACATCCCGGGAAGTATGCGTCCGTCCGCCGCGTTCCCCGAATTAACCTCGCAACCGGCGAGGTTATCGACCACGAGGAAGCGATTATCGTAAAGGATCCGTAATTTTCCATCAAACCTCGCTGGCTTTTCCCACTTCCTCTACGGCGGTAACCAATTCCTTCGGTGAGTACCGGGACAAATCAACATTGTTTCGATGCGTTTCCATGAGCCCCGCAACGATCCTTCGGGCCTTCTTTGCTTCCTCCTTCCACAAAAACGCCACGCGCATCATCTGTTCCAACGGGCCCAAAGGAATTATCTCAAGGGTGGCAAATATCGGGTTAAACTGAACTTCCACCTGCCGTATGTCCCGGACGAGGAGCCTCGTACTCGTCGCCGAGCCGAAAAATATTCCGGTGATGACGTCGACGTGGTTGGGACGGATGATCACCTTGTCCGTAAATAAGACGAACGGAAACACGGTTTTGAGGACATACAGCGGCTCATCGGACTGGCTACGGAGTGCAGAGAGCGGATCGGGAGCAATAAGGGTATCCTCGCGCGGTACGGGCGCGCGTACATCGGGCCCTTTGAATACTATCCGGCTCCGCGTCACCATATGACCACCCGTACCTATAAACGCTTCCAGAGTGCTCCATATAACATTTTTGGTATCCCCGGTATGCGCCGCGGATTGCATCCGCGATTCTTCTTGTATCCCCGGTAGGAATCTCGCACGGCATTCGCCGGTTTCTGACGAAACGAATGCTCGTTCCTATTCAACCGTCAATGGCTTCAAATTTACGAAGTAATTTGTACATCGGTTGTCTTCTTAGTATCCCCGGTAGGAATCGAACCTGCATCGGAGGTTTAGGAAACCTCTGCTCTATCCATTGAGCTACGGGGACGCAATGCGTATTGTTTCACTAATCCCCGCCTTCCCGACGGGACCTCCTGCGGGTCGCGCGGTATACCCGGATCGCCTCCGCATCGGTATAGGCCTGCCGTGATAACCTGCTTCGTTCTACGAGCCTCCCGTTCTGGGGATCAACCTCCTCTATCTTTATTTCATCCTCATCGGTTTCGGAAAGAAAGAGTATACCACGGCGATTAATGGCCGGGCTAATCCGCAAACCTGTTGCGGTAGCACGTATTCTTGGCGTCCTCGTGTCAACCATATTCGCAATATAGTAGAAAATAGTGTACGAATCGTCAATATTACTGCCATACACCTCACGGTTGACATCCGTACGGTTATACCCAATACTCGAATCATGATGCATTCGACTCACCAAAAGGGTCTCTACGGCGAAATCGCATTCACCTTACGCCTTCTAAAGAAAGGGTTTACCGTCCTTCAACCCGTCAATCCAAACTCAAGTTATGACCTCGTCATCGAAAAGGATAGTAATTTTCAACGAATACAGGTAAAATATCTATCTGCGACGCATGATAGATTCCGTGTTGAGCTTGAAAGGCCAAAAAAACATGTGTCGTATAGAGACAGAGGTGTTGATGCGCTGGGAATATTCGAATCGACGCAGGAAAAGTATTATCTCATTCCCATATCGGCAATCACGTCCAAATCGGACTTCTGGCTGCGGATAGGGAAACCCAAAAATAACCAGGTTCGCGGCATACATTTTGCTCAGGAATTTGAAATTTAACAGGGTGTAGTTCAGTTGGTAGAACGCTACGTTCGGGACGTAGAGGTCGTGAGTTCAAGTCTCACCACCCTGACCATTCTTTTTTGTTATACCCACCCCCATTCCCCGTTTCTCTATCTATTGACATATTCCAGATTCGTTTCATAATTACGAAATCGTATCCATTTTAGAAAAAGTACGATACAATACATGTATGGTGAGACAACGAATAACCGTCGTCAGTCAGGTCGGCAAACATGCAACGGTCCGTCGCTCCAAAGAGGAAATGGCCGCAATCATAGTAAGCGCGGTAGATTCGGTGCGCCCCGACACAAAACAGATGCGTAGTTTATCCGGGACATCGCTGTTTACGACAGCAAGAGAGCGGCGGCGCGCAATCCAGCGTGATCTTGCCGGTGCCGCGCACGACGACGGCGACCTCTACCCCACCGAGTAAGAACCGCTCTAGCCAAAATCCGCAAAATGCAGTATAATGGCATTCTCATGAAGTTATCGTTCTCTTCAAAGAACCAGCAGGATATTGTCCTTGCCCCGGATGTCATACTCGCTTCCCAGTCCATCGGCCGGAAGACCCTTATGGAGAAGCTCGGTATCCGTTTCCGGATCGCCGTAACTCGCCTGGATGAGGAAAAAATCACCGACCCCAACCCGTTAAAAACCATCCAGAAACGGGCGATAGCCAAAGCGATGGAAGTCGTCAGCAATCCAAGAGTCTACATGGTTCCCGATGACCGTGAAGTCTTAGTCATCGCCGCCGATTCCATGGCCGTCGTGGGAAAGAAAACCTATGGCAAGGCCGCCGACCGGGATGCCGCGATGAAGATGCTTAAGGAACTCATGGGGAAGGCACACGTCTTCACGACGACCATGCATGTCGTCCACATGGATAAAGGGAAAGTGAAGAAGTCATGGACCAAGACGGAAACGACCAAAGTAACGCTCCGGAAAATGACTGGCCCCGAACTCGAAAGCTATCTTGCCCGCTATGATTTCACCCGGTTTGCCGCAGGCTACGCCCTCAACGAAACACCATGGGATCTCGTCACAAAAGTCGACGGCTCCTACACCAACGTCATCGGTCTCCCCTTCGAGATCCTCCTTCCCATCCTCCGAACACTCAAGATCATCGTCTGATATGGCACAGGATGAGCGTGAATTCAGTCTCTGGGGCCGCAGAGTAGGCCTAGGAAGCGGTGCTATCAAAGGCGATGACGCGGAAGCGCTTATGGATCGACTTGATCAGGTAATTTCCCGTGCGGAGCAGGGAAAAACCGGAGAAACCGTTGCGCACGCACTCACAGAAGAAGGCCTCACCCGCGCCGACGTTATCCGACTCCGGGGAAAACTTACGGAAGCGTTCCAGCGGGGAAAGCGCAGATTCGAGAGCAGGAGGTTTACCCATATCGGCGACGGCCTGACCGGTGCGATCGGTCACATGAGCGACGAGATCGTTGCAGTCGATCCTGCAGATAGGGACGCACGGAGTTCCCGCATCGCCCGCTTGGGATCAGCTCCGGGCAGGAAACGCCGGACTAGAAATCGCGGCGGGTCACAATAATAAGCCTATAATATTGTCCTCTCCCTCATTTTTTGATATACTCCCCTTCTTATGTCAACCAGAAAGGACGCGCGTCCGTTTTCCACATACAAAGAGTTGCGAGCACTAGTACGGGAAGATATCACAAGAATTACGACGGCCGTCGATGTCCTAGAAGGACAACTTAACTCGCTTACGGACGAACGCAGCCGTCAGGCAACGGAAAATGCATTAGCCAGATACCGCAGCCAGCTCTCGCAACGGGAAGAAAAGCTTCAGTCGCTCCTTGGTCGACGTGACAAGCGCGGCTCTACAATAAAGCGGACAGATATATAACATGCTTCTGCTACAATAGACCAATGGACACGCTGCTCACCAGAATCGACCGTTCCCCCGCTCTTGCCCAGCTCATTCCGCTCCTTCTCACCGGGGTTGTCATGGCCGGGCTGTTGGCGCTTCTTCATGCTGCGGTCATTCTTTTCAATCTCATCCCGACATCGGAAAAAATCGCCCTTGAAATCCGGTGGACCGATGTCGTTATCGGAGGAACGATATACCTCAAGACCGCCATCGACTTTGCGATCTTCATCGGCCGCATGATGGCAAGCAATCCGGGGTGGCGCAGTAGAATTGCGATAGAAATCGGCACCGCGGCGGGCAATGCCGTGGGAACAATCGCCATCATCGGACTGTGGGTGACCCTTAAGGAAGTCGATATTCTGCTTGCACTTATGGTATTTATCGCCTCTCTCGTCCTCTTCGAACTTGCCCATGGCAGCTTAGAGCACTTTGCTAACTGGCAAGGTCAGGGAGGACTTAAAAAACTCGCTTTTTACGGTATGCACGGGCTCCTTGACCGGGTAAAAGAAGTGATCGATCCTATCCTTTCGCGCGTGATGCCGGATCTCGGGAAGGCGATGGAAGGTAAATCGAGTTTGACCTGGGTGCCGCTCCTCATCTTCTCCGGCACGGTGCCTTTCATCCTCGGGCTCGACGATTTTGCGGGGTACGTCCCCCTCTTTACCGTCGTTAACGTCTACGGGTTTGCGATCGGCGTCATCGGCGCCCATACGCTCCTCAATATTGCTCTCTTCCTCTCGCCGAAGAAAACGATTGCGGCGGTTAAAAACGAAGTCATTTCATTCCTGGGAGCACTCGCATTCGTGGGATTAGGCATCTACGGCATTATCGAAACATTCCGCATCATCGGGCATGCACTGGGACGCTAATTCCTAGTCATCAACCGGGAGTTCGTGCTGCCGCTGATAGTTCGTCAGCATCCCCTTCAGCATCATGCGTTGCAGGTCCAAATCCCGTCCATCGTCCGTATCTTTTCCTGCCGCATCACGCCGCGCGATACGGTCGGCCATTTCCGCACGCAGGTATGCGATATGCTCTAAATCCCGAGGGCTCGGCTGCCGGTATCGGACTTCACTCCCGTCTAGCCGCGGCCTTCCCCGCTGATGTGCCCGTCTCGGTAAACGACGTTCGGAAGACATAGGAAATTTACGGTCTGCGGGGATGCAATTTCTCCCGGGTGCCGGCACGGTAGGATTCTTCCGCGGCTTCATCCTTTTGCCGCCTTGCATTTCGTTCCCGGCGCCAGCGCGCAATGACTCCTTCACGCCGCGGTCTAACCTCGGCAATCGACACCGGCCGCTCCCCAATACCAAGGTGGGTTAACGGAGCGCTCACCACATCTTCCTTTCGAACATCAGCCATACACGTATTTTACCACGCAATACGAAAACTCGGCCTATTCATGCAATTCTTCCGGCTTGAAAAGCAGCCCGATTTCCTTCTGTGCTGCCTCAACGGAATCGGACCGGTGAACCACATTGTGTGGCTTGTCGACCCCGAAATCACGGCGGATCGTACCAGGGGCGGCTTCTTTCGGATCCGTCGGGCCACAGATATCGAATACTTTTTGGATGACTCCTTCCCCTTCAAGGACCATAGCGGCGACGGGGGTACTCATCATCTGCTTGGAAAGCTCCGGGAAGAACGGCTTATCCTTATGATGGGCATACCAGGTATCGAGGATCTCCTGGGTAAGCTGCACTAATTTGAGTGCTACGAGCCTGATCCCCGCTTTCTCAAAGCGGGTAATGATCTCTCCGACGACATGCTTTTCCATCCCATCCGGCTTGATAAGGACAACGGTTCGTTCATGCATATGTACTCCTTCTCCCGCAACTATTTCACGATTCAGAAATGCTGATAGATCGTTTCTCGAGGGAATTATAGTATAGCAAACGCCTTACAAGAAAAAAATATCTTGATTTGCCGGTGATGCACCCGCTACCGTATTCATAATCACGATGCCGCCACAACGCATTGTCGCACAGATAGGTGGAAGGGAAACAATTGTCGTCGTTGAGGTGCCCTCACGGCACTTTACGGATACCGACCAGACGTATAGCAGCAGGAAAACGGAAGTGATAGAAGCGAGAATGCGCGGCATGGGGGCAACTTCATGGGAGGAGGGATACTCGACGGAAGCCGCATCCGCAGACTCAACCGCCCTGCAGCGGATACTCCGCGCCAGGAGAGGTGGCGGCGAAAGCGCAACGGACCTAAGGACACTCCTCAATCCTAGACAGGCCCCACGCCGGCAACGACGGAACCGGTACCGCCCCTAGATCGGTGTATAATGGACGCATGGAAGTCCTTGATTCGGGTGACGCGTGGGTCACCGTACGAAGCTCTGATGGACAATTGCGGGTTATCCATACAAATGAAGATGCCCACCGCGTCAGGAAATTAGCCTCCCCCGAAGAAATTGAGGCACGGCTCCAAACCCGTGAGCGCCAATTACGCTTCGTCGGGTCGGACCCGACGGGCAGATATGTCCGCCGCAGAAGCAATACGGAGCAATTACTTCGGGAAACCCTAAGCCGCAGAAACTCCTGAGGTTACCGCCTGGCCATCATGGGGAGCGTGATTTCGGGGTCCTTAGTAAACTGACGTAATTTAGACTCCAAGTCCGAAAATATCACTTCCCGCGGCTGCATGCCGTTTATTTCAATGATCCGGCCTTCCGCACGCAGCCCTTCGACCATGGGCTCGACATACGTACGGTATTCATCGAGCCGTATTTTGTGCACTTGTGGGGTGTCATCGACCCTGCCTTCATTGCGGGTGGCGCTTCTTTTGTACGTCTCTTCATCGGTCGCGTTCATATGAACGATCCTAAAATCCGCACCGAATTCCTGGGCCATATCGTCAAACATGGCAAGCTGGGCATGCCCCCGGGGCGAACCGGCGATAATGAGGAGCTTTTTCCCGTCGGTAATCTGCTCCCCCATCACTCTATGAAGCATTGCCAGTACCGGTGCGTCCGGCAGCTTCAGGCCCTGTTCCATCATGGGGATGTACGGACCGATAATGGGCCAAAACCGGTGGGTCTCCCCCTCCTCGCGGATCCCGCGGATAATGTGGCCGGTCGAAATCTTAACTGCTTCGGGATGGGCTATGGCAAGTAAGTCGGCTTGGGTGTCCTTGCCGGAAAGAGGCTTTCCGATAATTGCCAAAAGCGTGGGTCTCACGTATGGATTATACCCTATAGTAGTTGCTCCGTCAATTGGCAAAAATACGTCTGAATTTCATATTTTTGATATAATTCCATCTTATCCGAATATACGATCCGATAGCGCCCACTCCCCGTTTTTTCCGTGTTACCAAACTATTGGCGACAGAGAAAAGGCTTGCAGTACGATATAATTATTGAGGCATATGGGAGATTCAACAGAAAACAAAGGAAGAAGACGCATTCCGTTTTTCCGCTCCGGGATGACGCTCCGGCACGCGGAATTCCTCGAGCACGCAGCGCAGGATGCGCTCCAGCATGGAGATATCCTGGGCTCCACATCGCTCTGGGTACAGTCCCGGCTCACGCGCAGACTCGGCGAATCACAACTCAAAGATGACGCAACAGAATTCGTAGAAGAAACGGCGCTCCGCCTCCACCGGGGCCCGCGCCAGTAATCATATGAGCGGCGATCGAAACGCGGATAATCACAGGAGCAAACGAAGGCTTAACCGGTCATTAGCAAGCACGCTTGATGAGATAAGCGAACGCAAAAAACGTATCGCGGAAGCCCTGGCACAAATGGGCGACGTAACGGCAAGCGAACAAGCCGCAGAAGAGTCAATCAACGCCGGCAGGCTTGCGGGAAGAAGCCGCGGCAGACAACGCCAGGCGGAAGACAATCTTACCCAACTGGGTGTCACTCGCGAAAATTGGGGAACCAAACATTCGGGCAATCAGGAACGGTAATAGCATTCAGACCGGTGTCGATCGCGATGCGCACCGGAGTGTTAGAAGGAAAGCAGCGTAAGCAGCTTTTCGTCCCGCGGTTTACTCCATACCAGGGACATATTGAGCGTCTCCGCCTTGAAGTACTTCCCGATCAGCGCATTCACATCCGGAACTGATACGGCATCTATCTTTTTGATATAGTCTTCAAGCGTCATCAGCTTCATCCCGAACGTTTCCGCCCGTCCGTACCACTCCGTCCAGAACTCCGGATCTTCAGCGCGAAAGGCCAGCATAGTCTTCAGGCGCTTCTTCGCAACGGCCAATTCGTCCCCGGTGATGCCGCTTTTGGCTTTCCCCAATTCCTCCATGATGGCTTTCGTTGCTTCCTCTATTTTTTCCGTGGCGACACCCGCATAAATATCCCAGCTTCCGACGTCGGCATACCCGGAATTCCCTGAACGGATGTGGTAACAAAGTCCCCGCTTCTCACGGATTTCCTTAAATAACCGCGAGGTGAACGAGACGCCCATGATAAGGTTGAAAAGGCTCCACGCAAACCGGTCTTCCGAATCCCTGGCAAATGACCGCATGCCGATAATGAGGTGCGCCTGAGCTGCCTCTTTTTTCGTCACGACGGCAAGCTGCGGTTTTTCCTGCTTTGGAATAACCCGCTCGATATCTCCTGTTTGTTTTTGGGGTATTTCGGAAAACCACTCCTCGGTCTTTTTTTTGATCGCATCCGCCTGACGCTTCACGTCTCCGGCGAGGATTACCACCATTTTTCCCGGCGTGTACCAGGCATCATGATAGTCCCGAAGCTCCTTGGCACTGACCGATCGCAAACTCTCCACTTCCCCGATGATCCGCATGCCGAGTTTGGTATTGGGATACAGAAGCGCATGATACGCCTCTTCCACCTTGCTCGCCGGTTCGTCCTCGTAGCGCTTCATCTCTTCCAGAATGACATCCCGCTCCTTATCCACCCATTCTTTCGGCAGCCGCGGATTGAGCGCCAGTTCCTTGTTGATATCCAGTGCCAGCTCCCAGTCGCTTGCCAGCACTTTGTTGTGGTAATTGGTGATGTCGATATCCGTATAGGCATTCTGCAGTCCCCCGGCCCGTTCGATCGTATTCACATCATCGGTCGTCGGGTACTTCTCAGTTCCCTTGAATACCATATGCTCCAGGAAGTGGGAAACCCCATTGATGCCCGACGTCTCATACCGGCTCCCGACACCCACCATCACGGCCGTCGCGGTACTGTTGACGCCGGAGACGGGAACGAGGATAAGGCGGACACCATTGGGGAATACGTGCTTTGTGTATGCTTCTTCCATAGATCATTATCTTACCAGTGATCGGGAGTCTTGACTAGCCGGTATACCATGCGCCCGTAAAGATGCGGCACTTTGATCCAGATCCTTACATAATCTCCTAGTTGACCGCCCACCACTCTCATCGTGTATAAAGGTGGTGGAAACTTCACGTGCCCAGGGGTTCCGTCCCAGGCGCGTGAATATTTTTTTAGCCAATGGCCCATATCGAACGTAAAACTACCTTCCATGTCGTCAGCTCCTCCCGTGCCCGGCACGACGCGTTTGCATCGCTCTTAGGCCCGGAAAATGTCCGGCAGGTGAGGCCCCACTTCACCGAAGACATTATCAGAAAACCCATCAATACCCAGACTGCCGAATGGCCGATGGAGATGTCCGAAACCAAAGCATTCCAGGATATATCAGCGCTCATGGTCTTAAGCTATTTGAACCAAACGGTGGAAACCGGGCTTCGCGGGGATTTCCGGGTGGACAACGAACGCATCATCCGGCTCTATTCAGATACCATCAATATCGCCTACGCGGGAGACACGCTGGACGACGCGACGCTCATTTTAGAAAAACCCAGGAATATCGAGAACTGGATCATCGACCGCGAACGTGGCGCGATGGCGCTCTCCGGCAAACACACCGAACTCTGCACGGCGATAACCGCAATCGACATGACCAATCCTGACGTCCATCCGCGGACCGTTCTTGTGAGAACTGCAATCAAGATGCGGCCGTATACCGAAGAGGATGTCCGCGCGTTCGTCGACCGCCACGGCAAGGAAGCCGTTATGAAGTCGGCGAGCGGCATTTCATTCATTAACGGCTCGGTCGAACTTTTCGATACGGAACAGCCGCTCCGGATGTACATCCAAACTGATCCCAATCTTCCGCCGAGCCTTATTGCGGAACTCCCCACGTGGAGCCACCTCACCCAAGAAGACCGCCAGCGGATCCTCTATGGTGCCGTGCCGGAGGCAATCCAACTCTTAACGTCCGAGTTCCCCGAAGCCAAGCCACAGTTAAGAGGTAGGACCACCGCCCAACGCTATGGCACCAAGCCCAATGCGCCACCGAACCTACAACTTCCGTAGTCCACACCTCTGCTCTTGATAGTTCATCATAAATCCCCGATACTGATTCCATGTCCCCTGACGATATCCGTGAGCAAATAGAAGCAGACATCGTGGACCTTATCAAGGTCAAGGTGGAAGCCGAGGAAATGACGGAAGACCGGGCGCAGGCATTGGCGCAGCTTGTATTGGACCGGCTTAAGCCCGGCATGAGTCTTGAGGAACTCTATAAGACCCTCCCCCACCTGGACGATAATTTCTCGGAAATCTCCCACATCATCGTGCCCTACCTGCGGGACTATGAGGATGGTGTCGCAAAGCCCGCGATTGCCCAGGTCTCCCAGCTTATTAAAACCGGCCGCTACAAGGAGGCCCAGGAGCTTGCCGAACGCGTCATTACCCAGGACGTAAAGCTCGTATGGACCGGTTCTTCCTCTCGAGGGAAAACCTGAGGTTCCCCTCTTTTCTACTACTATATCAATCATTAAATCGCGATGATTTTTGAGATGCAATGTACCATTCCTATATAGTAGTGGCCTCCTTGACACGCACCGTCTCACTCCCCTAGTGTGGATATATGGACGTTTCTTTGCCCGCGCTCGAGGCGTTTGTTGACGGTCTTATTAACGAAAAATTCGCCGATTCCCCTCCGGATGAAGCCACGCGTGCGGACATCCGCCGCGAGCTCACTGACCGACTCAACCAATACCTTACGCTCAGGACGATCGAAATCGTGAGCGCAGCCAATCCGGAAGCCGTCAAGTCTCTTTCCGACCTCATCAAAACCAACCCCAATCCGGAAGAAGTTCAGAAGTTCATTTCCCAGTATGTGAAGGAGCCCGACGTCCTTGTCGCGCAGATTTTTGCAGACTTCAAGCGGCTTTATATAGGAGAGGAGAAACAAACAAATTGACCCGCAGATGCGGGTCATCCCCGACCTGATCGGGGATCCAGATTATAATTCACTAGATTCCCGCGTACGCGGGAATGACACATTAAACATATGGCCGAACCGCTCCCTCCCCAACCACATCCCGAAATCCCGCAACCGCAATCCCTCTTTGTGGGGGAAACGCCGATTTATTTGAGGAACCCACAAAAAATGGGAAATGAAGACATCACATCTCTCACCATCCTAGGCGCCGATAAACGAGCAAACGAAGGAGTCGGCAGTGTCGTTCCCTTAATCAACGAAGCCAGCCGCAAAAAGGGCGAAGAAGGACTGATGGTCGACAAGCCCATGACCAACCTCAATGATTTCGATGAAGTACCGTGGGAGAAAGTCTCCGGCCTCCAATGGACGGACGAAACGGGAATGACCCATGTCATTCCGAAAGAAGATCTCTCCCTCACCCCTCCCGAAGCGGCTCCCGAAGGGGTGATGAACGAGCCCATGGAGATAGCCCCCGAGCCCGAACCGAAACTGACCCTTCCGGAAAAACCGCCGGTCCTTCCCGCCAAGGAAGCCCGCGATGTCCTGGAGGCGCTTACGGAAGACCCGAATACGATCACCATCGTGGGACTTAAAGCATACCAGACCCGCGCCAATGATCTAGCAGAGCGGAGCATGCAGAAGCTCGCAACGCCGAGTGCACAAGCACGCGCGGAAGCGGGCAACAGCCTCTGGGAACGCGTAAAGGGAAATGTGCAAGGCTTACATGAATTCATCTTCACCGGCATCTGGAAACGCTCGATCGGCGGCATCTACTTTACGGAGAAAGCACGGCAGTACTACACCGACATGCTGAAAGCCGCGGAGACGCCGTTTGCCGAAGACGCGATTCAACTCGCCGAAGCACGCGCTAAAGTTGCGTACGAGAAAAAGCTTGCAGATGCCAACTTCGTCGTGCGGGCAGGCACAAAGGCCGTCGACTGGCTGAAGGACAAGGTCGGCATGCGGACAACTATCCAGCGCCTTGCCCTCGAAGAAATGGGTGCGATGAAGGCCTCGGGCGAGATCCGCGGCATGGAGACCTTTGAACGCGAATCCAAAGCTATCCGCGCACGGTTCGGCGCAGATATGGAGACGGCAGACCAATTCGTACGGAAGAACCTGGGAGAGAAGCTCGAACTTCTCGACCCCGAAAACGAACAGAATAAACCCGTTGTGGACGGCATCAAAGATATGATGAAGCGGTACGCAACCGGCGAAATTACGGACCGCCAGGCGCTTGAGGCGGAAGCGAAACAATTTTTCCAGACAACCCTCAAGGAAGCCCGCCCGGACATCATTGCTGAGGCGGAACTGTATAGTTCGAGCCTTTTTGATGCGGCGGAAACCCTCAAAACCAAGATGTCCCATGAAGCCGGACTTGCTAACCTCGATGAGACGATCAACTCCATGCAGATCCGTTTGGGGCTGGGACAGATGGGAGAGGTGACGAGCATGGACCCGACCGCCGTTGAGAAAGGTGTCGGGAAAGTCCGGGAAGTCTTCGAATGGCTCAATAAGAAAAACGTCATCGTCCCCATGGTCTTCAACGAAGCGACTATCGGCTCGGGGGTGGCTATCGCACTCTCCGCCGTCAACTTCATGAAAACGGCACCATTCAGGACCGTTGCCGCGATCACCGGGCCTTTGGGGAGCCTCACTGGCGGTGCGCTTGCCGGCGGACTATTTGCCGGGTGGAAGGAATATGGACAGCTTCAGAGGGACTACATGACGCACCTCCGGGAACGCGAATCCGGTGCGAAGTTTACGGAGACGCAGAAGCGTCGGGCATGGTTCGAAAAATTCGCCGTCCAGCAGCGGAACGCCGCGGAAATGGTCGGCACATTACAGACATCACTCTATACCGAAGGTGCACTGAAAACCGCGCTTACCGATGATGAGCTACGGAGCGCTTTTGCCACCGTCGCCGATCTCCATGCGCGTAAGGCCGTCTCAGAGACCGGTCCGAAACGAATCGGTTTGATACAGTTTACAAACAGGGAAACGATCGAATCCGAACGTGCCGCACTCGATATCACGGCAAACAAAGCGCTTGCCGATTTGGAAACCTATTTGGGCACTCATGCCGAACAGGCGCAAACAGTCCTGGGCGGCAATGCCTTCCCCGAATTCATGGAAAAACTGACGGTCACCCAAACGCAGGTGCTGCGCGAGGGTGTCGCTATTCTTGATGCCGCAGACGACCCAGTAAAGGCAACGCTTGGCTTGGTCTCCTCCTATACGCCGGAAGCCGCCATCGTCAAACGCCGATGGCCGTTTGCTTCAGCGCTTAACGCGGATGAGAAGGCCATAGGGCTTGATGCCATCATGGATGAGTTCAGCAAGGAAGCCAGGGTTGAAGCGGTCAAGTATGGCGTCAAGGCAGGAGCGATCGGTATGGCCGTGGGTGCCACCTTCCATGCGGTATCCGAACTTTCGCATGCCCGGGAAGCGGTACAGCAACAAGCAGGCCAAACCGTCGAGCTTCCTAAGCCGACCGCGGAGCATACGGCGACAATCGGAACGACAGAGTACCAAGTGCCTCAGGGGCTGGACATAAACTCGCATACCGATGCCGCGGGCAAGATAACCTATGATGCGAAAATCGATCTTTCCTTCTGGGACAATCTGAAAGGCCACAAAGACATCGTCATCGGTGACAACATGACCGAAGGACAACTCAAATCCGCCCTTGAGTTCCGGGGATTCGCGCTTGATGAGCCGCATGCCGCCGGCGAGGTGATCAGTTCAGCACATCAGTTCGTCGACGTGCCGAATCTTACAAACGCAAACGGTGAAGCGGTGCACACCTGGCTGCCGAAGGGATATGACCTCAAATACATCGACGCATCACACCGCTGGGAAATTCTCGATACCGACAAGCATGCCATCGCGACGGTAAACTTCGGAGATAACGGGGATCTCAAAATGTCGCCCGGAGAACTTGCGAAACTCAAAGTGGATCTTGCGGAAAAAGGCTACACCTTCTCGACTCCCGAGGCTACCAACATCGACGTGGCATCAACCGTAACGACACCGGGAGGCACTGAGGTCCACCGCGCGGCTGCAGGGGAAATGATGGACATCAAGGGATCGGACTTGGGCGAGGGTGGACTCTGGGATCATTTCCTGGGGAAAGCTAACGGCGACCACCCGATTGCGAGCGCAAACGGCATCAAGAACTTATTCCGGCTCCAGACATACAATGAACACAATGCCAATATCGAGGTCCCCGGCAACCCCAATTACGCGGAGGAACATCTCCGGAGCGCTATTTACGGTGACAAGCCCGTGCAGGAATTCAATATCGCCCGAATCCCGCCGGATGCCCAAATCCATGTCCAAAAGGCACTCTTTTCCGACGATGCGATCCACCACTTCAGCGAACTGAACGACCGGGCGATCGTCCATTACGAGAAACTGATCGCGGAGGGTAAGGCTCCGATGCAGGCCCTTGAGGCACTGCAGCAAGGCTCTGAGGCCGATAAAGTCGATGCGGCACTCCTGCAACTTGGGTATTTCGGAAGAGACAGCGACTTGCCGACTTCCGCAGAACTTGCCCCGCTACTCCGCGAGCTCGGTTCCTCAACAACTGAGGTTATCCGCACGGCACCCACGACAGAAACGGTAACGCAAACAATCCCGATTCACCAGTTCAACTTGAGCTTCGCATACCCGGAGGACCAACCGGGACAGATTATCGCCAAAGAGGCATTTACAGTCGGCGCTGCAGAAGCTGCCGCCCCGGCGGCAGCGGAGACGGCTACCCGCCTTGCCTCAGAATCAGCATGGATCCCTATCTTCATCCCCTACCGCGAGGTCTTGGAGCGTGAATCTGCGGAAGTTGCTCCCCCCGTGCATACCCCTGATTCCCTTCTCTCGCCGTTTGGTAGCGAGGATGCGTATCTTGCGAAGGAATCATTAGATGCCAGGAAATCCCCGCGACTTACGGAAAACGCCGAAGCGAAACTTATCCAAAGCGAGGAAATCCCCTGGTACCTGGGGCAATTGACGCCGGAAGAAGCACAAATATTAGAAGGTTTACTCACCCAGGAACAGACACCGATCCATCCCGAGACGCGGGCAGTCGTGGTCATCCCCACCTCGCAGTTGGGAACGTCACAAATATATCAGAAGCTATCAAGCTATACCAATCAAACGAATGCCGACGGTACACCGCTCTCCCCCAATAAAGTGGAATATGTCGTCTATGACGCCAAGGTAACACCGCCTGAGGGCTCAGTCAGTGAATCCCTCCCCGCGGATACGAAGGTGGAGGTTGACCGGTTCCTCACCGATCATCCCGACCAAAAGGTCGTCTATGTCACGCATACCTACGACCAGATCCCCAGCCGCGGCAACGTCAAGCGTGATGTGACTAATTTTGCGTTATCCCGAATCGGTACGCTGCCGCAGGACGCTCCCGATGTCGCCATCATTACGGACAATGGCACCGCCCAGCCCGTCCAACCGACGTACATATCGAGTGCTATCGACGCGCTGGATGCCAATCCAGGTATAGATATGGTCAGCGGGTCATATGAATTGCCCAAAGAGGCATACGAACAATATCCCAAATTATTCGCCCAGCACCGCGCGTTTGAAGTCATGGATAGCTTGGTCCGCCACGGTGATGCGGAGCATGTCCCCGGAGTCTACTCCGGTAACGTCGGCGTCCGCGCGGCCACCCTTGCGGGGGTCGGCGGATACAACGGAGAGTCCCAGGTCGGTGAGGACCGTGAACTTGCCTGGATGGTGCGTAATGCCCGCGGAAATGCCGATACGATGACCGTTCTCCCGACGCTTACCGCTACCCTGGATCCGAAAGACACGGTCTATGCCAACCTGCAACGGCTGGGACTAGCGGACGCAGAAACCCCGCTTGACGCAAATGAAGTATATAAGGACATGCCGTGGCAGGACATGGCAAAAAAGGCCGAAGAAACTATGACAAAAGAACATCTTGAGGAATCCTTGACCAGCATGCGCGAACATATGTATCCCACCCTAAAAGCTGCCAATCCCGATCGGCATGAGGCGTATTTCCGTAGGACGATGGAGTCCATGGGCCTCCAATACGAAGTAACAGATGGCAAGGTTGTTATCACGGACATGAATGCGCTCGGAGAGAACGTCGCTGCCCCGATGAGCATCGAGGACTTCGGGCGTGCCGAGAGTCCGGCAATCGTGGAGGCAACCAAGCCCGCCCCGGAGACGGCCCGCGAGGTGCTTGAATCAATCGCACCCGAACCAGTCCCCGAACAAATTCCTGAATCTCCAACGGAGGCTCCGGTAACCACGGGTGTTGCATCACCGGAAGTAACTCCCGCAGAAACCCTGGCGACGGAAACAATTGCGCCGGTAGGAACGGAAACGGCACAGCCGGCGGAAGTACCGCAACCGGCAGCAGAAACGATTCCGACGGAAGTTCCCGCACCAACCATACCGGAATCTCCGGTACAACCGGCCGAAACACCGGTACAACCGGCCGAAACGCTCGCATCGGAAATCCCGGTGGAACAACCAAAGGCTGAAAACACCGCACCACGCGCGGAACAACTCCCCGAAGGCGTAGAAGACCGCATCAAATACGTCCTGGAGAAGGCTGGTGACCAGGCTGCTAACGTGCAGCTGACGACGGGCGAACTCATGGATTACGTAAAATCTTCAGTCGAACTCCCGGGCGCGCGCATCACCGAAGGGAAAATCGTCATAGACGGCGATACCGTAAAGCTCGACGGCATGAAAGCGAAAACGATCGTCGGCGAAGCCTCGTTCGGCGGTACACTGGTTACCGATCCCGAACACGGCTTGACGGTCAAGAAAGACACGGTAAATCTCAAGCTCCCGCTCCTTGCCCGTCCGTGGCAGAAGCCGATCCATGACAGTCTCGATAACTTCAATAATCTCGTACTGACTCATCTTAACGGCCGCATTGACCCCTCATGGAAGGCGGACCGCATCGATATCGTCGGAGACAAACTGGAAGTGAAGTTTGCGAAGAAAACGACCTAATCCCCTCCCGTATGGTGGAAACACAAAAAGTGTTCATTGGCTCAAGCTCTCGTGAAACGCTATCTCATAAGGTATCAGACCGTATAAAATCATCTCTTTCCAAATGGTGGGAACGCATGGGACCCAAGCCCCTTGAAGACCGCTTCGTAGAGATGCACAGGAAAGTGGTGGACGCAATCGACGACCCGGAGAAAAAAGCCCTTATCGCCTCTCATGCCGAGAAATGGCGGGAAAAGGGACGGGATATGGGCATGACGGCAACGGTCATCGACTTTGCAATTTCCGGATGGCTTTCTTATATCTCGGCAACCGGCTTCCGAAATCCGCTGGGAAGGGAACAATTATTCTCACACATCGTTGTTGACCGCCTGCGCAATTCGCCCATCACCGATCCCATCGCCCGCGCCTATGACTCGCTACTTTCAGGAACGCAAACGGAGTCAGACCGGAAAGCAGCCTCAATAGGACGCGTCCTTTCGGCAATCCCTGCCGGCAGCGCCTTCCTTACTATCCTTCGGGGAGGCATCGGACACGGAGCGCTTCTCGCATACACTGGGGCTATGGAAAAAGGATACCTTGCGTCGGTAAAACTGGATAACTATAAGCGATCGGAGAAATTCCGGGAACACAAGAAGGCCGCAGGAAACGCGGTCGGCAGTGCACTCAAATACGCCGCCGAACACCCCGATGACATCCGGAAAACGATAGAAGCGGTGGGGCGCGAAAAACGGAAAAACGAGATGCACCGCGAGGAAGTGAAAATCATGCGGGACGCAGCTGCCCAGGAGGCACTCAAACGCGAATACGAAGCATGGAAAAACGATGAGATTGCAAAAAACAAAGCGTATTATGACCTGTCCGGCACCGAACCAACCCAGGAACAATTCCTCGACTGGAAGAAGAATCGGGAGGATTCCCGCAAGGCCGCCGCACGGGCGGAAGGCCGGAAAATTTGAATCGAAACGAAGGTGAGAGAACTTTACGTTTCGTAAGAAACCACTGGCGTAAGCCAGTGAAGTTTCATACAATCCATATCAATATATGGCAGAAGAAGAACGTCGCGGCCGTGGCGAACATCCGCCGCTCATGAAGAAAACGGCATCAAGCCTTGAGCCCCTGCTTTCCGGTGCAGGATACGCATCCCGACTTGACGTTCCGTACGAAACGCTGACCGCATTACGGCGTCGGGGCATCATTACCGGCGACATAACGGGGGGTCAAATTTCCCTGACGGAAGACGGAGTGGATATGGTCCGCCGGTCCCTGCCGAAAAAACTTACGCTCCCCCCAAGGCGAAAGAATGAATGGGCGGATACGGAGAAAGTAACCGGCCTGGATGCGGTAGAAGATTTGATGCAGTCGGCAAGACGTGGTAGCCGGCGCGGTAGGCATGGTGTCCGCAGGTCACGGTAAGCTCTTTTGCCCATCCGGTTACATTAGTTTGCGCGTGGATTCTATCGGTTGGCGACTGCTTCCTTCAAACGCCTCAAGCCCAATATTCCCCAATATGTCAGTATTAAGCCCCGCAGCCCGAAATCTTTTGCGCGATATCGCGATAAGTTCTGTCGCGGAAAACCGTTCGTACCCCAGAAAGGTGCATCCAAGATGGGCCGCATCCCGGATGACATGAGGATTACTCTCTACGTGCACACACAGTGCGCGTATCCGGCCACGCGCCTCGGGGCCGCGTTTGAGCGACTGGAACGTCTCCCCGATTACCTGTACCTGCCGCTCGCCGAACAAATACCCCGCCATACTGCTCCGCAGTATACCATACGCCTTACCTCGTAGGCCGGCGGCGTCCCGCTTTCCACATAAGCACGCGGAATCGCAGATTGTCATTGTCGTTGCCTATTTCCCGGGCAACCAAGTCCATGAGGACGGATCCACGTGCCCACGGATATTTGACGCGCACGCGGGCGAGCGCCTCTTGCCTCCGGCCCTCCTCCGCTGCCGCCTTCCGGCTCTCGATGGCTGCTTTCTGCTCTTCTGATTTCATAAAATACACGTGGGATGCAGTATACACTCGAATAAACTGAGGATTAGTTCGCGCTCGTCCAGCCCGTGCCGCGCTTGTATACAAGCTTAGTGCGGCGGCCTTGAGAGGCATCCATGTGCCCGTCACCGTGACCGGAAAATAACTTGCGTGACAATTGTTCTTCCTTAGGACTTACGAAGTGGCCGTCATACGTTCGCAACAGATGTTCTTCAAGATCATCCCTCGCTTGCCCCTCGCCGATGACAACTCCCCGTGTGCGGGATGAGCCATCTCCCCTGATGTATCGCTCTGTCGGAATGAACACTCCGAATCCCCCTTCATCTTCATTTCGAGCTGCCATAGAGCCCTATTGTACCAAACACGACTCCGCAGTCAATATTGCTTCCTATAGGACACTCTGATATACTCCTCCGCCAATGACTGCTATTGCCGAACGATCCGTAGGTACTCCGCAAAAAGAAACGCTCGCCCCTATTGCGTCGCTTACCCTTTCCCCCGTCGAACACACCAAGGAAACGCTCGATTACTGGGTCAACTGGGTCAACGACCCTGATGTCCGCAAATGGATGTGGGACAATCTTCCGACGTCGGTCGAAGACATCAATAGCTGGCTTTTCAACGCAACCCATGACTCATACCGGCACTACTTTACCATCAATGCCGACGGCAAGCCGATCGGATTCATTAACCTGCGGCAGGACCAGGCCCCGGACACGACCGGCGAAATCGGCATCGTCATAGGAGAGAAAGAATACCAAAGCCGCGGGATCGGCAAGCTTGCCCTCAAGGCCATGGATTCCTACGCGAAAGACGTTGTCGGCCTCGTATCCACGCGCGCCTACATCAAGCCCGATAACGAAAAAAGCATTCGGCTCTTCACCGGAGCCGGCTATGTCCCTACGGGCCACGCAACACTCGACGGCGTCACCATGAAAAAGTTCGAAAAAGTCCTCTGATACGATTGCCTGATTTAGGCTTATAGTGTATAATACTTATCCATGAAATCCTCCGGGATCATCTACTATCACGAGTGGGATTATCGCCGCGGATTGCCGTCCGTACCGAAGCGGAAGCACGCATCCCGCAAGCCGCAGGAGACCAGGTCCGGCTACGCAACCCGGCTATTCGGCTTGGGACTCCTTGCACTCGCCTTAGGCGGCCTTACCGGTCCCCTCACCCCGAGGATACGGCTCGAAACGCAATATTATCTTATCCAGGCACAAACGATGCTCAGAAGGGACCTGGCAGCCCGGGAACAACCGGAAGCCGTTGCCCCCCAGGCACAGCCTGCCGCGAAAGAAATTTTCGATCCGCTGAAGAACCCGGATGGAACGATGATTGCCCCGGTCGATAGTGAGTTCGGCCTGGTCATCCCGAAAATCGGTGTCAACGCATCCGTCATCCCCGCCGTCAACCCGACCAAACCGGGAGAATACCTGAAAGCGCTGGAAACGGGAGTTGCCCATTCCTCACTCTCCTACTTCCCGGATGAGGACGGCACGGTCTACCTCTTCTCGCATTCCACCAACTACGACTGGTTCGTCAAGGACCTCAATGCCGTTTTTTACCTTCTTAAGAACCTGGAGGCAGACGACATGGTGGCAATCGTCTACAAAGGAAAAACATACACCTACAAAATCGTGAGAAAACAGATCGTCAGTCCGACGGATGTGGCATACATGGCGCCGCAGGCCGGGGTGAAGCAGCTTATCCTCCAAACCTGCTGGCCGCCGGGATCCACGACGGAGCGGCTGTTGATATTCGCTGATCTCGTTGAGGTACAGAATCTTGCGATTTAATGCATACCGCTATGACGAAAGAAATTGTCTCCGATGATCAGTCCGTGCGGGAGAAGCTAGCCGCTGCTGCCGAAGATTTCGCCCGCCGCGTCTGGGAGTACGTGCAAGTCGTTGGTTGGCTTGCGCAGATGGACCCCACCTACCCGCATACGGAATTCCATCCGTATGAAGCTGCCGGACCCGCGCCGGAACCGTCTGTGGTATAATTATGGGCTATGAATAAAGAATCCTGGAAAAACGTACGCGAAGTAACCACCGTGACGGCCATAGGAGCCGCGGAAGGCGCGCTTATCGGTGCGGCGATGCTCAATGTCCCCGGAGCGGTGAGCGGCGGATTGATCGGCGGGCTCACCGCACTTACTGCCGAACTCATCGGAAGGAAAGATAAGGTGGATGTCCGCGTTTCGCTCGCAATCACCAAATTGACGCCGACCGGAGAAAAGACACAGACGAAAACCAAGCACTTCCCCAACACTCCCTCAATACAAACTCAGGATAAGGCCTGGTGGGTCATCCCCGAAATGGTCCGGCAGACCTTCCCGGTGAATGTAAACGAGCCGGTACATGTGATCGCCGTCGACATGCAGGAAAATGAAACCGACAAAAACGGCGTCGAAATGGATATGCGCCGCACGATGACTATCCGGTCCCCGATCAAGGAGCTGTACCAGCAACTTCGCGCGAAACGCGCCTAAGCATTAAACGGCACTGTAATTGTGTTATATATCACAATTGCTAATAGGATATCCTGCCCATAGTCAAAGGAATGTCATCCGAGCCTAATTCCTACCTATATCCTATAACACTTGACATTATCATTATTCCGTGATATCATGTCAACACTGCTCACACAAACAACTAGAGCAAACTATATATTATGAACTCATTTAAAGCGTTCGCGTTATCTTCAGTACTTGTAGCTTCTGCCTTCGTTGCGCCGAAAGCGCTTGCCGATGGCAACTGTACCAACCAATACGGTGCGACCGTAGAATGTCCTCCGAATCGGATCGTCGTCAATAAGACGGTCAAGCATCCGACAAGCGGCGTCTTCTTCGAGAACCTTACGAGCCGGGATACGGCGTATGCACCTGGCGCGGAAGTCGAATATGATGTCGCCGTGACCAACACGTCAAACGACAACTTCCCGATCGTAACCGTCATCGATGTATTCCCGGGAGTCGTCACCTTCGTCGCCGGCCCTGGCCGATACGAAACGAGCGGCAACAAGCTGACCTACGAAATTTCCAACCTTGGGGCTGGCCAGACGGTGCACAACCGGGTCGTGGTCAAGCTCAACGACAAATTCACAAATGACTTAACCTGCGAGATCGTCAACACCGTGACGGCTACGGGTCCGGGCGGCCAGTCCGACCAGGACACGGCTAGCCTTTGTGTTGCGACGAAAGTCATGGGCGTTACGACCCTTCCGGTTGCCGGATTCGAGGATTACGCGTACATGCTCCCCTTCTTAGCATTGGCTGTCATTGGGTTTGGGATTCTTGCGAAAGGATACATTCGGCCCTAAGGGAAAACTTAGGACAGAAACATTGGTCTGCCGGCCAATACAAGAGAAGAAAAAATCATACACAAAAAACGAAAACCGGCAGAGATGCCGGTTTTGTTTTGGTTGTCAGGACAAGGAGAAGAAATAGTATTAGCACTTTAGAATTTTGACTGATAGCAATTGCCTTCGGAAGCGAGGATAGCTCTTTAGCTGCCCTCGCTTCTGGGGACAAGACCCGGAGTCGTGCACGAAGGGATAGCAACCCATTGTCCATGACTTGAATCTATCGGTTCAACCAGGCTAACAGCAGCTTTCCGTACTTGGGCCGGCAGAGGCACATTAACAAGGCATACAGGAAACGTTTCACTGGGATCTTTCATATCCCCTACTTTCGGCAGAACGGCAGTTCTACCGGAATTTGGGGGTATGAAATTTAAGTGGGAATTATTGCTTACGGCCTGTTGAATCAACAAATTACACTAATCAAGAGGAGAATCAATTGGATAGAATTACTAATAGAACTTCGGAGCATCCGCTCCCAACTACCGTTTAATCAAATCCACTCACGTTCCCGGCTCGGACCACTGCATGTTGCATGCCCGGCTGGGGAAAGGAATCCCATGAAACAGTTTTTAAGAAGGAACAATCGGCTTGCGTTTGAACTGGCGATGGTGGCTCTGGTAACCTTCCTGCTTTTGCACTACTCTGTGCAAATCCAGGGGTATGTAAGCCGGTTACTTGACCACCCGGTATCCTGGAGAAACTTTGACGTCGTCATCGACATGGCGATTGTCAGTATGTTCATCTTTGTCACCCACACCGTCGGATGGCAGAAACTCATCACCCGGCGCCTTCGGTACGAACAGATCTGGACAACACCTATCTGGTCAACCCGGGAAACCCGGATCGCGAAGGTGCTCCAGGTTGCCAGCCGGATACTGTACGTGACGTTTACCGCCGCGTCCGTATTCGTGTTTTTCCTGGTCATCACTGAAGACCTTAGCCGCACAGCAACAATCCTGAAGCCGTATTGGTGGCTCTTCGTCTTTGCCGCCGTATGGCACGGCATGTGGCCCTGGCTCAATGCCGGATTGGAGAAAATCCATGCCATGTTCTGGGCGCCGCGGCTCGTAAACTGGCTCGTCCGGAAAGGCTTATTGTACGGGCTCGTCGTGAGCCTGGAATTCAGCCTGATACTCGGTTCGTTTGGGGTCATCACCCGGACGAGTCCGAAAGCCATCTGGGATCGGACGTCGCAGGGGGTTATACGCACGGGACGTAGCGTTACTGCCCAAACTGACCCAAGGGTCTGCACACAAATGGTGGAGAACCATAACTATTTCTTCACCGCAAGAAACACCGAACTCATTACGGTCATTGACGCGAAAAGTCAGGCAATCGCCTGGCTGGATAAACACGACCTAGTGAGATTTCTAAAGGCGCGGGACATTCCCGAGGCTGACTTTGACTGGCTGGAGATACGTCTCCAAAGCGGTACAACGGGTTTCGTCCGTTCGGACGAAACCACATGCACACCGGAGTACGTCTACCCGGAGCGGTCGCCGTAAGCACACAACAATCGAGTCAGGGACCCTGGGGGATCCCTGGCTACGTTTGTGCGGCAGCCTTATGCAATCAATCATATGATGGAGCGAATCGTTCGCTTCGCCACCTGATCGATTGATCCTGTATGCCTACTTATTTTTCCGCATGAGAGACTCTCTGGTGCGGTGGAATGAGTACTTCTATCCCTTCGACAACTCCGGATCCATGGATTTTCCCAAAAATCCATAGACCTGGGGTTCATCCCGGAACTATGCGTGGACAACCACCCATAGGTCTTTTGGCCTCTGCGGTCTGTCAAAGCGACAGAAACCGCGGTTGCCCTGAGCACATTAACAAGGAGAGAGAAATAATAACAAACCCTTTTACCTGGGGGCTTTGTCCGGCATTCTTATCCCCTATTCTGCAACCAGACGGTTGGCTGCGGATGGGGGGATAAGAAGAATTCTTACGGAATTTTTGATCGGTTAGGGGGAATATTTTGTTCTTTTATCTCGTTTGGGGGCAAGTAACGATACTATCGTGAACAAAAGCATTTTTTCACTCCAACGAAAGAGGATACAACCTACTAATCATATATTCATATAGTGAAGGAGAAAGCGATTTCTCCTCGGGAAGGCCCGAAAGCCATCCTAGAAATACGGACAAGTCCATAGTCCCACCCTCCTAAAGGGGGAAACTGGGGACGCTGATGCACTGGTTATTTCATAAACGGTGCAATAAATCTAAAGGAAAAGGGTACGCACATGTTTTCAAAACAATTTGCATTACGGCTATTCCTGACGGGACCAAGGTTTCTGCGCGGACGCGCTATGCATGTGTCCGATCGCATGTTCCTGGGTCAGACGATCTGCGGCAGCATTTTCATAGACATGCTCTATGAATTCATCTGGTTACCGCTCGTCGAACTTAAAAACGAGCTGCTGTTCATCGCCGAAGCCTTGGTATGGTGGATCTTTGAATCAACCAAACGCTTCGTCGTGAATGTCATCATTAGGTTTCTGGATACCGCTTTCCCTGAACCGGTCTATAACCGTCCACGATACAACACGGATGGCTCGATCAAGACAGGCAGCAGGGCGCTCCGATTCCTGAAAGTCCATCATGAGGCGCTCGTGAAGTTCATCAAATACTTCCCGCTCTACTGTAGGGACCGGAATAGCGGGTACTACTGGAAATACTATGTGGGATATTTCTGGCATCAGACCATTAAGCGAGAGCTTTTCGGTCACCGCTGGAATCCCACACGCAACATGATGGTGCTCGTGGAATGGACAGCGACAATCTTTGCCGTTTGGGCGCTCGGCTGGCATTTCAACGATCTCGTTGCACTTGTTTGGCCCGCGAATCTGCCCGGATGGTTCAACATCGTCTCGGTGCTCGTGTTGGTCTTCGCCGAACTACTGGCAATTGGATTCGTCCGCTTCCTGAGTTGGATCGAATTCTTTAAGTACGAAATTGAGTTCTTCTACACGTCGCCCTGGCATCAGGACGGCGGGAAACTCAATGGCCGTACGCTCATCGTTAATCTGATCTGGCGGCTGATGAATGCGGTGGTATTTCTTGCCATCGCAACCTATGCGCCAAGGGCGATCGATCTACGCGTGTACCAAATCGTCACCGACGCCTATTGGTGGCTCGGACCCATAATCTTTGCGTCCACGATTTTGTACTTTGCCATGCCTATTTGCCATTTCCTGGAGCAGGCAGACGACATGAACAAGGTGGCAGTATCGTGGGTGGTCACGGTTCTCGTGCTGGTCACCATTACGTGCCTCGGCTGGACCGGGTATCGGATCGTGCAGGTCATCATGCCGGAAGGGTTTTCCATTACCCTGCCGCATTTCGATCTGTTCGGACCCGTATGCTATGACAACTGTGTTCCGATGTCGTTCAAAGACGCACTTATCGGATTTGCGAAAATCATCGGTATAGCAGTTGCAACGGTCCTAGTCTTAATCGGCGTGTGGCTGACCATCACCAAACTAGCCGGAAAACTCAACGGCTACCGGGAACGGATGGAGGACAAGAATGAACGGATTGCAGTCTACCAACTACTCTGGTGGATCCCCAGCATGGGGGTAATGCTCTTCTGGGCATACTTCATCCCGAGGTATTACCATGATGTCTATATTCCGGATAAGTTGGCGGCTGAAGCGGCGATCGAAGTCGTAGCCACGCAAATTCCGCCAAGCATTCCGGCGACCGTGACGGTGCTGCCAAGTCTGGTGGTACAACCGACGGTTACCAATACGCCGGATGCAACGTTCACGCCGACACTGACCTTCGTGCCATTGCCGACGGATACCGCATTGCCGACTAGTACGATGACGCCGACACTGACTGTGACGCCAACTATTACGAAGACACCTGTACCTGGGGCAACGCAGGACATGAGTTTTCCTGAGCCGGTCAGTGAGGATGCGCATATCGAATGTGCGGGAGCGATATTCCAGGTTGGATTCGATCCTGAATCATCGTTCTGTCCCGATGGTAACAGCGGACGATTTAACCTCGTAAGCGGAGGGTTCTATTACGTAACCTTCGCAGTGAACGACGGGGTTGCCCGCTACACATTGGACGGATTCGATGCGAGTACCACAACCTGCACACTGAACGGTCAATCGTTCACCGGGCGCACAGGATTTGTGCCAGTTCGTGAGTGGAACACCAACTCACGATTGGAATGCCCGGATCTGCAGTTGACCGGTACCACATGGTCAACCGAATAATCACAAAGGCCGTCGCACGTTGACGGCCTTACCTAACCCAACAAAGGGCTGACGTCTGAGTCAGCCCTCTCTTGGCTTTATCCGGCTTAACCGGAACTCTCTCTCCTACCTTTGGCATGATTTGCCCATCTCGCGAGAGTTGTCGATATCATGCCTTTTCCTGAACGCACAAAACAGCAGTTTTGTACGCTCAGGAGAATACGGTTAACAACTGAATAGGAGAACTTCGGAATCATGGGCTGCGGCAGCAGCTCGTGATCCTGGGGTTCATCCCGGGAACTGCGCTCCGAAAGGGCCGCAGAACTTTGGTACGTTCCGGCAGGCCGAATGCGGCCGATCCGGGACATAGCAAAGCGCACATTAAAAGGAATGTTGAATACATACTACCGAAATAGCGGTCCTCCGCTGCTTGCTCCGGCATTCTCGTATGAATTTAGGTTCATGCAGGGATGTTGGAGCAAGTACGCAAAATCCAGTTTGTTCATCTTTGATGAAAAGGAGTTGATAAGGCAATGAAAAGGAAATTTCTCATCACGTTTGTATTAGTGGGGATTCTCATCACGACGCTATTAGGTACGTTGGGTAAACCCGCCGCACCGGAAAACACTTCCGGCGTGGCTGGACTCTATAACGGTCTCCGGTATACGGTGATGGCCGGCGAATCGCTCAAGTATTATCTGGGCGATAACAGGCTGGTTACCATTACCATGGAAACCGACGGATCAATGGACTTCACCGAATCGGATTTCACGCCGTCGAAAGACGCTCAGGAGGTGTTCGTCCAAAAATGCAGTGCCGTGATTCCGGGAGGAGTCATTATTGAAGGCGCTGGCGCAAGCGACAATACATCACCGAACATCACGGTTGTCGTTACCGTAACGGCATTCGAATACGAAGGTGTCACGTACACCTGCGACCGCGAACATACGGACATGGGTACAATGACCGGGATCATCATCTTCGGTCATACCGTTGAAGTGAATAACCGGCACGTTACCGCATTATCCGCATCGGCGGATGGCCATATCACGATCACGGCTGATCCGCACGAGACCTATGACATCATGTTGACGGAATCGGGAGACCCGATCGTCACGGCAACGGAAAGCATCCGCTGTGAACAGATGTCTATACCAGTATATGGCTGCTTTATGCAGAACGAAGGCTCGATCGTCATCATGAACGGTCCGTAACATTCAACATTCCGGTGGAGGCCGGTCTTCCTGAGTTATCAGGTCGGCCTCCATTCTTTTTTACGGAAGGCCTACGGGAACCTGGACTCTTAGTGAGCCCGGATTCCTGGGGTTCATCCCGGGACTATGCGCAGGTTTTAAAACCCGCCCATAGCCCTTTCGGACTCTGCGGCCCATCATTGCGATGGACACCGCGGATGCTGGAAGGCTCTTTAACAAGAGAGAGTTGGAAAATTCTCATTAATATTTATTAGAAACGCACATGGCAAACCCGTGATATGCGTTCTCCTGTGATGGTTATGTAGTTTCCCGTTGTGCCCCTGATTCCTGGCCGCTCCCTGTTCGGCGGTCGGAAATCAGGGGTACACATACAATTTAGATGGGGGTTATTTAAGACTGTCGTTATTGTCTAAGACAAAATCACACGACACTTTATCCTTTTGGGGGACATAACGCGAAAGCTATTGTTCAATCAAGTCACTTTTTCTAAGACTAGAAAGGAAAGGAACCTATCGAAGGAAATTTACACAACCACAAGTAAGACACGAAACCCGCGGGGGCTACCCCAAGGGCAATCGGACTCATTCCCTACCAGGGGGTGAGGAATAAGATGCGCGTAATAGCGCAAACAATTGATTAGCCGAGGCATTCGCCACGGCCAACTTATCTGAATCTACACAGGAGAATTAAAAATGTCCAAGCCTAAAAACTGGCTCGCATTATTGCTGAGCCTTATTGCCGTTTTGTCCATTCTGCTGGCATCCTGCGCACCCGCGGCAACCGCGACACCCGCAACGGATGTGCCGACCCAGACTCGCGTCCCGACCCGCACTGACGCGCCGACGAAGACAGAAACACCCAAACCGACGGTTACCGCCGGGCCCAGCCCGACCGGTACGCCCAACGTATATGGTGTCGTCTTCGGACCGACCCGCGCTGTGGGAACGAAAGATGGCGATGGCGCACAATACAGCGTCATCATGTGGAAACATGGTCAACCCGGCGTCGTGTATTCGACCAGCATGTCGAAAGTGCTCATCAGCATGGACGACAATCGCGAAACGCCGATGGAAACCATGGTGCCGACCGTTGGATACAATAGGTGCATCGTAACAAACGCGGATTTCGGCTATATGAATGTCGAGGTGGCCCCGTGCTACCCATACGACATCCCGGCTGACACCTACGCGGTCGCCGCGCCCAATGTCCGCAACCCGGACCAATACAATCACGGGCATCTGGATGGCGGACCCGAGGTCTACATGCCGAAGACACCGACCGTGGTGCCCACGTTCACATCAACGGCAACCGCCACGATTACGCCTATGCCGACGCAAATCATGACGCTCCCGACTCCGGTGAGCGACGACTCGCAGGTCCAATGCGGCGGCGACGTGCAGAACGCGACCTATGCCATCAACCTCGACCCGCAGGAAAGCACCTGCATCAACCCGCCGCTGACCAATCAGCCCACCGGGACCATGCAGTTCAAGGTGAACAATCTGTTCTACACAATCACCCTGAGCGTCAATCCAACGCGGTTCTACGCGACCTACATCCTGGGAGGCAGCATTCCCAAGGAAAACACCGTCTGCACGCTGAATGGCACGCGGTTTGATAACGGCAACCAGAGCAATACGGTGCGGCTGCAAGCCGGCAACCTGAACTCGCGCCTCGAATGCTCGTTCGAGGACATCGTTATCACCGCCATCGCATCGGCAAAGTAAACAAGCGCCTTTGCCACGAAGGGGCCAATCACCTGATTGGCCTCCTTCAGAATATGAGGAACAAGGATCATGAAACGGAATCATGCATTGCTTTTGTCGTTGAGTTTACTCGCGGCACTGGTTTTATGGGCATGCGGCGCACCTGCTACGGCTTCACAGCCGACTACGCAGGCTACGGAAGCGCCGGCAACGGAAGCACCCACGGAAGCCCCAATGGCAACCGAGGCACCGACCACGGAGCCGATATTGGCGAAAACCGCAGGATGTTCGTATCCGATCAGTGCGACGGAAGAAGTCGTGTATACGGTGGACATCTATTCCGCCACGGAGTTCGGCAATTCATTCTGCTGGGAACCGACCGAAGACCGACCGTGGTCACCGCTTGCAGTTCAAGTCGGCGATGATCAACTGTTTGTCGGTATGCAATATACCGGTGACTTTGTGGTGCCATTCAAATGCTATGCGGACCTGCCGGAAGGCTGGACCACATCGGAATGCACCATGTCCGGCGCCGCTGTTGAAGGCGGACCGGTCGGCGGGACATTCTCGATTACCATGACGGACATCACGGTCAAAATGACGGCGGACGTCAGAACGATAGAGATGCCATCAAACTGCCAGTTCATCAATTACCAAACCAGCTTCGGAACCTTCGAACAGGTCACCGTCTGGCACGGGAATACCGTGTATCTGGCGCTGGATCCCAAAACCATCGGCTGGTTTGCCTGCAATAACGGCGAGATGGACTGGGGCACGATGAATCTCACGGACCTCGGAAACGGCGATATGGTCAATTTCGCCTCGGGCAACCAGTGTACAGCCACGTATAACAGCGAAGGGCTGATCTGGCTGGACCTTACAAAGTCCGGGGAAAAACAGGCGTTCAGCGACCGCCGCACGTTCAGTGCATGCGAATGGTTGAATCCCGGACAACTACCATAAGAGGAACAGATGAAAAACGAACTGTTACAAACACTCCGCAAGGCCCCGGAACTGATCGGCTGGATCGCTCTAGCCATCACCGGGTTGATCATGGGGGAAGACCGGCAGGTCTATCTTACGAGCGCCGACGGCAAAAGCACGCACGTGCTGAGCATTCTGTTCGGCGTACTGCTGGTAGTCACGGTCCTGCACATCATGATTCACTTCCGCGCACATGCACGGAAGTACTGGTTCCTGTTCGCTTTGGTGCCAGTGTTTTCATGCTGTGTATTGATTTTTCACATGGTGTACAGTATGTTAAACGGCTCAATGACGACGCTGTACGCCGACTGTGGCACCGCAAATCTGCGGGCAACCTATGTCATCAAGACAACAGCTCGAGCAAACAGCCTGGTCTGCAACCCGAACTCAGTGAGCGCTACGGCGACCTTTGCCGATGGCACCGTCATGCCGCTGTATTTGGCATACGACGGCGTCAAGTTCGAATGGAACACGCCTGGCATCGTCCAGTGTACGGGCACGTGGAGCAATGGCTCTATCATCCCGATTTCCGGGACAGGGCAGTTCACCACAAAAGCCGTACCCGGCGTGCTACGCACTGATTGCACTTCAGGCAACGTGGATATCACCCTGCGGGCATTCAAGCCCAAAACGGTGACGCCATGACGGACAAGAAATTCCGCGCGATGCTCACCATCATCTTTTCGGTAGTCGCAGGTGTAGCATTCGGGATTGTGTATATTGATCACCGGGTCTATTTCGTCACGCATAACGGCAAGTCGGTTGATGCAATGCTGGTAACGGCCGTTGCCATTCTCGTTGTTTTCGTTGGCAACTACCTCATCCATAGGTTACATACCCGGTGGATTCTGGTCATCGTCAGCATCATTGTCGTCACGGTAGTCTCGCTACTCATCGTAACCAACCGAGTATGCCCGGAAGCCAACACTTCCGCGTTCTGTAGCACCGTCTTCGACGTCATTGATCTGGTTGTCCCGGACATCATGATTCAACCTCGGGAATCACAACCCGAAGACCAACCAATCCGTTGTCCGGATTGCCAAAGCGCGTTTCTATTCCAAAGGGAGCCGATGTATGTCGGCTCCCCCGTTCACTATTGTCCTGCAAAGCAGGACTCCAACTCTACTCTTCCGGCGATTGCCGTATCCCTCCTTGGGTTACGATACAATCGCCGTGTTTCCCCCGCAGAGAACTATTTCTCTCCGGAGCAGACACGGGAACATTAACAAAAGTTACGTATCTTACCTTCAGAAATGAGGGCATTACGGACTTTCGGACACATTGGGTTATCGGCAAACGGCAGGTTGCCGGTTGCCCTGCCGAAAGCACTGGGTGCCTTCATTTCCGGGGGTAACACCTCGGAGTACGGGCAGGCTTGTATCTCGGGCAATTGCGCCCAAAGATACAGATTACGTTCGTACGCTCTTTAACAAGGCATATGGAACGGTTCGTCTGGCTCTGCCAGATGAGCCGTCGGTCACCGTATGTAATGGCTTCCGCGGTTCCGCATTAGCGGGATTCGGAAGATGCATGCGATATGGTGACCAACTCTCTTAATATTTTTACACGGCACGGCACACATCCAAGTGCATAGTGTTCCCTCCCCGTACGGGATGTACCCCCAAATTCTGGTAACCAACACATGGTTACCTGGGATTTGGGGGTACATAACAACCTAATGGGGAAATTTAGAAAAGTTAGATTTTTTCGTCTATCGAATGGGGGTTTTTATAAAGACATCTACCATGTCTGACAACCGATTGCTTATGGGGGATTTACCAAGCAAGAAGATAGATAATCCAAAATTCGTTTGATCTTTTTCAAACGGGGGAAAATTGTTTGACTGATTTTTTATTAGTACGACAATCGAGGGTCTTCGCATCGCGGAGGCCTAACACATTAAAAGCACTTGGAGGTGCAACCATGGCAACAATGCCAACCAGTCTGGTCAGAGGGTTGATGATCGCCCTATTGATCTTGGGATTACCGATCATCATCAACTGCTCCAGCAGTAACAGCGTTCCGGTACCGTCGGATTTCAATTCGGCAGTATCGGATGACGCAGTAATCCAACAAAGCGGCACGATGTACGCGGACCAAATCTGGGACATTCCGATCACGACCGGGATATCTGGAGGGACTTACACCTACAGTTTTCTTCCCGAATTCGTGACCGCGGATGACCAGTCGGCAACCACGGGCGTCGTTCATGCCGATCCGAAGGGGGCGACGGGAACATTCCCGTTCGTCATCGAAGTCAGCAATGGCACGGATAGTGAAATGATCCGGTATACACTTACCGTGATCTCCAAGTGAGGCTCTATGGGATTTCTCGCTTGGCTCTATTGGTTCGTTTTCGGTAACCGTCGTCAAAGACGCCGCAAACGTCGATACCGACGATGGCATCGTTACTAGCTGATTCGAAAACTTTATAGGAAGGAGAAAGCGATGAACAAGAAGAACTTGCTCATCGGCGGCATGCTGATCGCGCTGGGAATTCTCGGCATGATCTGGAACAATCGCCGTCGCGCCAAGACGAACTAGCCGCTACTAGTCTGAATGATCCTGCTTTGCAGGACCACCAGGACCATCCGACGAAAGGAGGTGGTTTTCAGGGGCCCAACAACCGAATACTGTTCCGAAAGATCGAGCAAGAGTAACACGTCGTTTCCAACTATTTCACAAAACAAGAGGTGATATCATGGGTACCAAAACCCGCTACGCCCTGCTGAGCGTGATTGTGTTAATCAGCATCCTGACCTCCGGCTGCGGCACTGCGCCGACACAGTCGGAAATCGCGACCGAATGCAACGGTCTCCCGCCCGGAGCGGTCGTGACCGTCGGCACCCTGCAGAAAGCCGAAGACGTGACCTGTGACGGCAAGACCTACGATGTGCCGGACTGGCTCCGCGCCGCCGCCTGGGCAGAAGATGCCGAAACGACCATCAAAGTCGGCGACTACACCGTGAAAACGGCGGACATCCGCGAAATGACGACCAACCCGAATCAGGTCGCCTCGGCGGCTATCCCGCCCAAGCCCGGTGAAGGCAAAAACGGTGTCGAAACCGATACGCTGACCCTGACCATGGGCGAGGACTTCCCTGCTCCGGCCTGCGCCGAGCAGATGATGGGACCCTACCAGCCGCCCAGCACGCACGAATACTGGTACGTCCAGGTGAACACGGAATTCGAAGACAGCGATTATCTCGTTTCGCTGTTCTATGAGGAAGACGTGGACCTGAGCGGCTGGCTCGTGCAGGAAGGCGGACCGGACAAGAATGGCAATGACCCGCAGATTACCGAAATCGTATACACCGTGCGCACTTCGATCGATGAAGTGCAGTTTGCAAACCCCGCCGGTGGCGTTTCCTGGAGGCTTTGTGCCCACCCAGACGCCCAACTCGGCGCGGAAGTACAGCAACACGCTGAAAACATCGCAGAAGCCCGCTCGTGGCTTCGTGTGTACAACGTCGGCGACCTGTGGATGTCCCTCGCGACAGGCGATGCAGAGCTGAAGAAGCTCATCAAATGCATTGACCCCGTCATCGCGGGCATCCCGTCGTGCCAGAATCCGTAAGGGTCGCTATGGCGGCCAAAACAAGGTTGCCTCGATGGGAGGCAACCTTGTTTCCAATCACGTACAGGTTCCGCCTGAGAACGGAACCTGTACAAACCCATCAAGAGAGAATTTGGACGATTTTCGTCCGAATAACGCTACCCGCGTTGCATCCATATGCCTCTCCCCGCTCTTTCGAGAGAAATCTCGAAGGCGCAGGGAGTGCTAAACACTCGCAAAGGTCTAGCCCTGCAGTTCGGCAGGGCTGCGGGGCTAGACCAAACTAACTATGAAAAAACAACCATTAGTGTCCGTCATTATGCCCGTCTTCAACGGGGCTCCCTACGTGGGAGAAGCAATCGAGAGCATCCTGGGCCAGAGCTACGAGCACCTGGAGCTTCTTATCGTGGACAACGCATCAACGGACAAAACCAAGCATGTGCTCGCTGCATACAAGAAGCGCTTCCCCAAGCGTATCAAAATATATACCTTTGCAACAAACGAAGGCGCGTTCATTGCGTCCAACTTTGCCCTGGGGAAAGCCAAAGGTCGCTACATTGCCATGATGGATGCGGACGACGTCTCCTATAAAACACGTATCGAGAAAGAGGTTGCATACCTGGAAACAAATCCGGGGACGGTCGTCGTCGGATCGCAGGCAACGATCATCGACGGCAAGGGCCGGATCATCGGTAAAAAGACCCTGCCGACTACTTCTGCCGAAATCTATAAGCAATTCGCCGTGGTGAACCCGCTCGTTCACCCGTCGGTCATGTTCAACAGGAATCTCTTGCCAAATCCTGCGACCCTCTATACCACCAAATACGGCGTCAATGACGACTATTACACGTTCTTCAAGCTCATGCCGTACGGCACGTTTGCCAACCTCCCGGAGGCACTTCTTAAGTACCGCGTCCACGGGAAGAATTCGTCGCTAAACGATCTGAAGAAACATTTCTGGACCATCACCAATATCCGGATCGAGGCGATCACGAAGCTTAATTACCAGGCTCCGCTTATCGTCTTCCCCATCATGCTGGCACAGGCGCTGGTCGTCAGTGTACTACCGGAATCACTCCTTAAGGAAATGTTCTACTACCTCCGGGGAATCAAAACGGTCTCAATGAAGATTTCGTTTCCCCTTCCGGTGATGATGTATGAGAAGATTAAATCGTATGCGACCCTTTTCCTGGCATGATCTTAAGCGAATCTCCCCAGTTGCGGTCCTCCTTGCCGTAGAAATCATTCTGGCCGCTACCAACTACCGCCCCGGCACGTACCTCTTGGGCTGGGATAATGTCATGCCTGAATTCAACTTCCCGCAGGCCTTGATCACCAATATCTTCGGCGCGTGGCAGGAACACCGCGGCGTGGGCCTTCCGGACGGCATGGGTCATGCCGCAAATCTGGTGCACACACTCTTCCTTTGGCTCCTATCTCCTACCCTGCCGCAGCATGCGTTACGATATACGTTCCATTTTCTTATGCATTTTCTCGGCATGGCGGGAATGTGGATGTTGCTTAAAAAGGTCATTCCCGCGCACGCGGGAATCCAGCGTATAAAAAACTGGATCCCCGATCAGGTCGGGGATGACATGCTTCCGTTTGCCGGGGCCCTTTTTTATGGCCTCAACCTCATCACCGTCCAAATGTTCTATACGCCGCTTGAAGCATTTTCGGTGCACTTCGCCGCACTGCCTTGGATCGCCTATAGCCTGACCTTATATCTCCAACAACCATCTCGCAATACTCTATTACTATTTACTACCGTATCATTACTTGCAACACCGCAGTACTTCATCCCGACACTTATCCTGCCGACTATCCTCCTTCTTGTAGGAATCGGAATATTCGGAAATGTACCCGGAAACGGGATACGCCATTGGAAACGGCTCCTCATGGCCGCGGGAACGTACCTTGCGGTAAACTCCTTCTGGCTTTTGCCGTATATTGCCAACCTCCCCATAAACAGCACCATCATCCAGAACGCCAAAATAAACCAAATGAGCTCCGGCGAGGTATATGCCCGGAACCGGGCCTTCGGCGACTTGGGGAACGTCCTGACGTTCCGGGGATTCATGCTTGATTTTGAGGACGTGAATGATGAGGGTATGCCGATCCATGTCATGTATGCATGGCGCACCTGGACCGCTTCTCCCGCGGGAAACGCGATCGCATGGTCGCTTGCGGTACTGATGCTCATCGGCGCGGGCAGCGCGCTCTTCCATAAACCAAGCAGGACTCTGGCGTTCCCGTTCTTGGTTATGTGGGTTTCGAGCATGGCAATGCTAGGAAACAACACGCCGGGGCTTTCCGACGTCATGGGAATTCTGCGGGACCGTGTGCCGCTCTTTGCGGAAGCCTACCGCTTCCCGTTCACCAAATTCAGCCTGCTCTTTGGATTTTCCGGGACTATCCTGCTTGTGTGGGGGCTACACTACGCCGTCCTGATTATCCGTAAGGCCACCAGGCTTAGCATTGAAATCGGGGCAGTCGTCTTCCTTTTGGCCTCAGTCCTCTTCTCCGCCGTTCCATCATTCCAAGGCCACATGTTCTATGACGCGCTCCGGGTTCACCTCCCGATAGACTATCTCTCACTATTTGCATTCATGGACAAACAGGATCACTTCGGACGGACGGCATACCTGCCGCAGCCTTCGTTCTGGAGCTGGAAGCACTACCGCTTCGGGGCGGTCGGCAGCGGATTCGTCTGGTACGGCCTGCCGCAACCCCTGATGGACCGCGCGTTCGACCCGTGGAGTAACGTCAACGAAAACTACTACTGGGAACTCTCACGGGCAATCTACAGCAAGGATACCGAAGCCCTACAGGCGGTTTTTACCAAATATGACATCCGGTATGTAATCCTTGACGGGTTCCTATCCGCACCCAGCCATGACCGGTCTCTGTTCCTTGAGGAAACGGAGGCCCTGCTTGCCGTTCTCCCGGACATCAAACCGATCGGCACGACCGGCACAATCACGGTTTATGAAAGAACAGCCGCAACCGTTTCCCACATCCGGGTAGCAAACGGTTTACCGACGGTAACGCCGTCATATACCTGGACGGATTCCGATGTTGCATTCCGCACTGTTGGCGACTATCGTGTATCACAAATCTACGACCCGGCGACAACTATCTTATTCCCTTTCCGATCCCTGTTCACGAAGCGTGCCATCGGAGAACGGGAGTTTGTATCGGAGCAAACGAAAGATTCTATCGTTATCGCATCGAAAGTCGCGGGCATACGGGCTACCCTCGACACGACGGCACCGGCATTTAGCACTCAACAGAGTGGAATGCTCGTCCCGTCGGCAGTCAACCCGTGCGGAGTGCTAAAACTTGGCTCGGTGCAAACGGAATCCGTCAGAGATCCCCGAGGTAATCCGGCACTGCGGATTTCAAGCATGGACCAGCGTGCCTGCGCCGTATTGGGAGATGCGGCGCTCCCGCATGCACAGGGGTATGTCATCACCGTTTCATCCAGGCATGTTTCCGGAAGGCCGCTCCAGCTTTCCGTCATCAACAATACTGCCAAACACATCGAGCTGGAAACGTTCTTGCCGGGCACGGATGATTGGACTGAAAGTACGTTCATCCTGCCGCCGCTTGCCGCCGATGGCCTTGGGTATACCGTCTATCTCACAAATGACGCTATCGGGTCGGAACCGACGACAAACGAAATCGGTGATATTAACTTTTATCCGCTCCCGTTCGACGCACTTATGACGTCATCAAACGGAAAACCGGCATCAAGGTCTCAAAATAGGCCGATGGAACAATCCAAAATAACACACGTGAATCCGGGATGGTATACCGTCACTATACCCCAGGGAAGCGAGTCGCTCATCCTCTCCCAGGCGTATAACCCACTGTGGGCGGCGTACGACGTAACGGGACGTCCGGCCATGGAAAAAGCGTTGCCGTTTGTTTTTGGCAATAAAATACCAACCCACATCATGGTCAACAACTGGGAAAACGGATGGCAAATTTCGGGAAATGAACGGGAAATAGTAATTATTTTCCTGCCGCAGCTATTAGAATATGTCGGTCTGGCAATCTTATTGACTATTTATATCCTATATATATTTCCCAGTCGGAAACAGACGGCGGAACGCATATAGACGACAACCACTGCTACACTTATCTAGTGTAGCCGTTCCAATACCCACTCCGTATGTCTACCTTAGAAACCAGATATCGTCCTATACCGATGGGGCGGGACCATCAGTGTGTCGGCACCGAAGGCAGATCCGCCCGCGCGGTACGGCTTTCCATCCGGACGTGGCCGAGATTTATAGCCCGGGGACTCAGAGCCCGGCATGAACTCGACTCACTGGAGGAAGTAACGACGGACAGCGCTTCCACGTTGTCCGATCCTGCCCAAGACACGGCGCTTGCACAGCGCCGAAAATACTTAGAGGAAGAAATTCTTATCGCCCACGGCCGGTATGAACGGAAAATGGTAGTCTTTTCACTCTGGGAAACCATGTGGAGCTAGATTCTTTACATGAGAAGCGGGGTCTTCAACGGCGCTCCTATGACCCGCTCGGCGGCCAGAAAATCCGTATCCGCCCAGATTCGGGAAAGGGCCGGAAGATAAACCCCCGCAAGTGCCTTCCCTAACGGAGTCCCCAGCGCTATTTCATGCCTGGCGTAATTTTCAAGCATCACGGCAAGATGAGATCGCTGTGTTGCTGCCGAAGTGCGGGGATCCTGGATCCTGCCCAGGAGAAACCCGTTATGCCAGACTCCTTCAACCGGACTGTGGAAGAAATCAGAAAGAAGCTCTTGCATGATCCCCTGATCGACAGGCGCTGTTTCGCTGGCAAACACTTGTGCCAGACTGCTAACCAGCTCGGCCGGTAATTCCTTCCGGATTTTCCTTCTCCCGGCTTGCGTAGACATTCGGTTGCCTTCGATCATCGCGTGGGTCAACTCGGCAAAGCGGAATGCACCGGGACGGTTGACTATCTCGGTTGCCAACTCCAATACATCCGCTTCATCTCCGACGGTCAGACCCGCATCCACCGGCATTCCCCGCACCCGACGGTATGCGTGCCGCACCAGTGCCAATGTCTCCTCAGCCGGATATGCATACTGGTCATCCACTTGCCGTGCTATACGCGATCCGTCACTTTCCAAGAGTGGCAGCAGCAATGCCGCGACGTCCGGGAGTGTCCGGCTCCCTGCGATGTCCGCAAATATCATCTCTGCGGTTGGGCGGGATCTCGGTTTTCCGATACCGACCGCTTCCGATAATTCGTCCAGTCCTTCCAGGTCAAAATTCTCGACCCACCGGCGGGCAAGTTCAGGAAATTCGGTTTTCCCGTATGCCCGGGTCAACGGAATCCTTCTTCGGGACCAGGACATCCCCTCCTCAAGTACCTGCGTTGCCCGCTCAAGAATCCGCTTGTTGTGCCCTCGCACGTGATACCGGGCAACCTTCCCTATCGTGCCTCCTATCGTCGCGTATCCCACAACCTGGTACCGTCCAGCCCGCTCTTCTAAGAGGAGGCGTAACGGGAACTGCCGGTCCTCGCTGTTTCGCATTACCTCATATGCCGCATCCAGAAGCATCGGAATATCGTGCGCGGCATGCTGCTGCGCACCTAACTCCGACTCGAACTGACGGAACATTAGCGCAAACCGGGGATGCATCCACGCGACGTCCTGGTGCGTCTCACGGGCGACATCATGCAATAGGCGATTACGGGCGGCAACGCCATACATCGGATCAGAATGTAATAATCCACTAACTTTCATATCAGAGTCATTCATAATATGGGCATCCGTGTGGTTATGATGATTATCGATCATGATTGCGGGCTTCCTATTTCGGAATGCTGCCCATGCCAGCTGGACTGATTGCTTATCCACTGTATACGGAGCAGATTGTGTCTGAACTGGCTCGGAGGGCTTCTTCCCGGATGAATCCGTTCGGGGAACGGAAAATCGGCGCGTTTGCGGGCGGCCTTCCAATACGTTCGCCAACCCCTCTTCGGTCGCAGCCGGAATAGTCGGGTAATTCCTGCGGCGGAGCTCCTGCATGAGGAGCGAATAATCCGCGTCGGAAAGAAGCGGCCATGCCTCATGAATGACGGTGCTCATCATGCCGTGCCGCCATTCTTTGCGCTGCTTGGAAGACAAATGCGGTCCACCGGTACGAAGTTGGACAAGGAGTTGCCGGTACTTTTGCCGGACGGAATCCGTAGGCTGCAGGACGAACACCCAGTCAATAAACGGCCTGAGCCGCGGCTCCAGCACAATCCGTTCTTTAAGCTCCCGCATAGGCGGTGATGCCGGAAACGTCGGTTCTGCTACCAATACCGGATCGGGTAAACGATCCCTTTTTCGCTTTTCCAAATACGGTTTGAGTGCCTTGCTGACCCTATGAAACTCCGCATCCAATAGCTTTTCTTTCACCACGACTATCCTCTGCAGCTCGTTCTCCGCCCGGGCGAGATATCCGGCGCCGGGACCGAGAAGGGGCGGGGTCCCCGTAGAAACGGTATGCACGGGCAACCTGATATCGTCTACATAATTCAGCGCTTCATACCCTACGGGGTCTTCCAGCCTCATGCGAACCAAATATCGGCGATGGAGCGTAATTTCATGCGCAAGAAGACGCTTTCGTTCTTCCAACTTTGCATTTTGTTCACGCGCACTGCTTTTTGATGGGAGTACTAAGGGAAAATGAAGCCCTTTTCCCTCTTTTTCATCACGGGGAATCATGCCCGGAATGTAGGTAATGGAATATCTGCCCTCCCTTGCCGGGTCATCCGGGACAATGATGTGTTCCGGTAAAGAATGCGCGAACGGACGGGTATTTACATTGGCGACACCGGCAAACAAGGATTGGAGACGTCTTTCAGCGGTCTTAATCATAGGAAGCCCGTCCTGACAACCTATAATTATACTCCATTGTGAAATATGTTACGAGGCGAAATGAAAATTACCAGAACCGCCTGCCATTTTGCGAGTTAGGGGGGCCTTCGATGGCAAACCGTATGGTCCGCGCAAATACCCGCTGATGCCGCCTAGCCATGATCGCCTCCCGGGACATATTCTCTTTCTGCCCCGCCGGATATCCGGGGGCCGGACCGTTTAAGGCGGTCGCTTCCGAATTCATCGACGATGATGCTGCTTCCAGTAGAATCTCTGCCATAAGAAAATGAAAACCCACCTTCTTCTGGAATCATCCCGCCGCATGCGCAGAAAAAAAACAGATGAAATGGGTTTTGCCGAAATGTCCAAGGCCTGAGACCCCGGACCACGGATATTCATAGTAACAGGGATTACAAACAGTTTGCAAGTTTCGCAACTGTACGCCATCCGGTGAAGCTAAAAGGTAACGCGGTTGAAGTTACTGTGCTTCTTCTGTTTGCCGTTTTCGTGCTGAGTCGTATGGAAAAGGCGCTGCTCGGGGACGAATTTGGGACCAACGGGTTTGGCGGTGGCAACAAGGACCTGGTGAGCCGTAAGCTCCCGTTTCTTCGGAGGTCCGGGCTCAACCCGGACCGTCGGTTTTCCAATTGGTTTCTCAAGCGTACCTGTCTTCTGTTCCAGCTTCATATGCGCGGCACTCTTCTTCCCCTCAAAAATGTACCCGAAGCGCTGGTCTTTCTTGGGATACAACCTATTCATGAGATGCCCCGTCACCGATGCGGGATACGCTAACACTATACCGATTGCGGACCGGAGCGGTTCGGGCACAAGCATCCAGTTCAATACGTCGTTAAACACATAGGTGCTCCAGGCGCCCTCAAGCATTTTGAGCCCCTCGCGCCGTTCCTCGTCGGTCTTGAAATGCTTCATCGCGTTTGCCGATGCCCGGTACTCCAGATACGGCTCGACGATCGGTACATGGAAAAAGATGTTCTTGTTGATGATGAGCTCCGGGAAGCGGGAAATAAGGACGCCCAGGCGGTTTCTCGGAGCGACCTGGTTATTGAAGTACTCCGCGTGTCCTAACTCATGCATCCCAATGCCAAGCTTCGGATGATACACCGTCACCGTGTTGGCATACGGGTTGTAAAAGTCCATGCGGAACATCTTGGCAAGAACCGCCTCGCCGACGACGGTCGTTTCGCTGAGCAACTGAAGTATGGATAAGCCAACCTTACCGATAGTTTCGATAAACCGGCCGGGTTTGTCTTTCAAAAGCCATGGCCGGCCCCGGATTTTCTCATTCCTGGCGAGCATCCGCTGGATATCGCCGATGATTGACGAATGCCCGACACGGACCAGGACGTCCCCTTTCCACGGCACGTCCTTGTACCGGTCGAAAAGCTGGGTCGCAAGCTCTTTAGAGGGGTGCTTGAAAGCGCTTCCCCAAGTCCATAGAAGCGTGTGTATCGTCGGGACAGCCAACACGTGGCCGATCGTATTGGCGACAAAATCCTTCTTATTGTAGGTAACCGTGAGCGACCCTTCCTTCGTGAATGTCTGGTGGACGATATCCTTGGTATGGGCTCCTATTACCTTTTCCGGCATACATCCATATTACCCGCCCGGACGGGTAGGCGCCACCGGGATCTGGTGGCGCATAATAATCCACGCTATACTATATATATGCCGGAAGTATTCTACGGAAAATTCAATGCGGCGCCCCGCATGCATGGGCCGGAAACCGGTGGCAATCCCGTCGCCACTCCCCTCACCTCCCGTGAGGTCAACGCGGCAGCAAGTACCGTCCTGGGAGAAAAAAATCCGGAATTACCCAGAGACAAGGCGGAATGGGTCGACAAGCGCGTCCATGGCATTCGCTACAAAGGCGTCAACGTACTGACGGTCGACTGGGACGGAGTGCATGAACCGGTAGCCGACACTACCATGCAGCAATTTCTCAAAAGTAAGAACGTCTCCGGAGTCGTTGTCGAGTACTTCACGCCGGAATTGGCCGCCCGCGCGAAAGCCGTTCCCATTCTCGGCGGGTATCTGGAAAAACAAGTGACGAGTCCGGCAAAGGATAAGGATTTAAAGGGACGCGCCCACTATCGGAACCAGTATAAGCGCCGATTGTATTTCGGGAAAACGGTTACCGAATCCCTTGCGCAGTCCGGCAAACCGGCGCTTTGTTTTGACATCGCCAATAAGCCCACATATATGCTCCTTCGGGACGGTGCGGTCCTTGCGGAAACGGTCGTAGGTCGGTCAATCGGCAGATCCGTTGACGTGTCGTATGCCAACCGTGGCATCGATACCCAAGGCCGCTATACGAAACTCGGTGGGGACATCCCGATGTATTGGTGGTTTTCCAAACTCCTCATGCAGGTTATGAAAAAAGGTATCTATGACCCGAAAAACCTCTCTGCGCTTGACGGATTTCAACTCCACCTGGAAGACGCGCGGCGCCTGGTGATTGCTGAAGGATTGCTTCAGAACATTGACCGGAATGTGGCCCGTGGAAATCTCAAAGCCGGTGACTCACTCCTCGTCGTCTATCCGGAGGCGCATAATCTCCGCATCAGGAATTATATGGAACGCTTGACGAAGAAAGACGGAGGAACGACGCTTAAGGTGAAGGACCTTGCCTACCGCCTTGTCTCGGATCCCATCCTGGAGTTTAAGGAACGCCAATACCATTTCGATAACGGTGCGTGGCGTCAGACCGGTGCACACCCCATTACCCGCAAGGCTTAAGCACGGCCGAGTTCCGACTCCATAACACCCATGATGTAGCCTTGGTGGACCGCCCAGCCGACGTACTGATGTATTTTCTCCGTAATTTTATACGGCAATTCGACGATCTCGGGATGGAATGAGAGCAGCTGGTTGACCCGTAGCTCGTACATTTTTGCGAGAATGAGCCCGACGATGGGATCGGTCTTCTCCAAATACGGGGCATTCTGGTCTTTACCGTAGCCTTCGGACCACTTTTCTCCCAAGCCCTTGGTGGATTCCCTACCCGTTAGATCTTCTTTCTCGGGGTTAACTCCCTGTTCCATGAGGGAAAGGAGATACCCGTCGAATGCGGAAAGCGCCAACACCGGCGCCATCGTTTTGAGATATTCATCGGTCTTTCCGAATTTCGCATCCTCCAGCTGTTTTTTCACTTCCGCAAGCGCCAATCCTGCGAGTGCCTGCACGCCGCTCGTTACTTCCTCGTGGATCCTTCCGACCAATGCCTTCCGGTCATCTTCCGGTAATGTCGTAAGTACCACCCACCGTTCGAAGAGTTGTTTATAGTCCATAGGATGTACCTTCCTATCCATCTTATCGTTTTTTTGGAGGCATTGCACGGGGCGAGAATTCCGGCCGCATTCCCTCAAATACCCACCCGAACCGCTCTTCCTGCTTGGGATACACCCGTGCCATAAAATGGCCGCCGGCAAGTCCGCCGAAATATGCGGCCTCGGTAAACCCAAACAACCCACCGGGGACGGATGGGATAAACGTCCCTACCCAGGGCGCAACCGATAGCATGGTTTCCTTCCCCCAGTACGGCTCGAATATTTTGGATGCGCTCCTCCGGTCCGCGTCACTTGTAAACCTCGGCATCGCATGCTCGAATGTTTTCCATTCAACGACCGACGTCACAAGCGGAACAAGGGCCTGGGCAAATCTGGTCACCCCTTTGAGCAGTCCGCTGTCCATCTGGTCGAACCAGTGTGCCTGCGCGATCCGCCCCATCCCCATGGCTTTGTCCGCATGGAAGACATGCGCGGTATTGGTGAAGGCATTGTAGTGGTCAAGCCGCATGAATTTACCCAAAAATGATTGGAGCAACGTATACGGAAGGACAAGCGTCCGCATCCATTTCGGCGGCATGTGGGACAAATCCTTTTTGTCTGCCATTGACCGCTGGATATCCCCAAATAGCGACGTATGCCCGATCCGGACCAGGACATCCCCTTTCCACGGGACATCCTTCCACCGCTCTTTGAGGTACTCTATGGTTTCAGGCGGGGTATTTCTGACGATCGCATGGGGCGTCCACAAGGGTAAATGCACGTACGGGATGGCGAGTATATGCCCGAATGTCTGCGCTATGAATTCGTTCTTTTCGGCGATCGTGAAGCTCCCGCCCTCTTTGGAGATCGTTTGATGGATAACATGTGCCGGGTTAACCCCGACGGCGCGCTCCGATTTCGTTACCATATCCTATAGCGGATTATACGCCGTTTATTTGTACAGCGCAAATAGTTCGGAGAGCCCGGGACCGCCGTCGTTGGCAAACATACGCGCCAAGTCGCGTGCCACGTCATCGTCGCTTCTACTCCACGGCATGTCCTCGTTGACCTTGTAATTCCGGTACGCGCGGCGCATGAGGGTATAGAGTTCCGCATTGGGTATCGCACGGCCGTTGCGGTTGGCGATCCACCCACCCCGCCGCTCCAGCCGCTCCAATAGCTTCCGCATGCCGGCAGGGTCCGCCTCGTATTGTCTCCTCACGTCCCGCACGATACTGCCGATAAGCGCCCGGTCCGCCTCTTCTTTCCACCTTGCTTCCTCCGCTTCTTTGGAAGCTACTATTCCGCGGATCTTCTCAAATACACCGCGCGTTTGTCTCGTGAGGATGTCGCTCCTTCTCCCATCGGAAAACTTGGGGTCGTTTATAACCGGTGCAAGAAGCCCGTCGGGATTATTCTGGACGATAAAGACGCCGACTCTTTCTATTGCTTTCTCTTCCTCCGGGAGCAATCGGTATTCATACGTATTCCCCCGCTCTGCCCGGATTTTATCGAGCCTGGCACGCTCCTCGTCCGTCATCGTAGAAAGAAGCAACCGATACCCGCGCCGGAGCATATGGATGAGTGAGGGTGACGGATGCGGCACGCCGTATTTGGCGGCATGGAGCGTGCTCTTATAATCCTTCCGCATGACGGTCGTACCCTCACGCACTACGTCCCCGACGACAAAGGGCATATCCTCATCAAAATCCGACGCATGCCGGATACGGTCAAGAAGGATGTGCGCCATATCGGCAGGATTGCGGTTCTCCATCATCATTATGAGGTGGCGCCTATCCGTCGTGGGATTGCTTTCCGGCATGAGCACGTCAAGACCCGGCACACCCATCGTCCGCCAGTACCGGGCAAGATCGGCAATTCTCCCATTTACGGAAGCTGCCTGTCCCTGGTCAACATCCCCGATTAAGAGCTGCTCCGTCGCATACGCCAATCCATCCTGATCATGTAACCTCCGGGCGGCAACCGCATGAGCAAGGAGCTTTCTCACCCACGGGTCGTTCTCTTTTCGTCCGGCTATCCGGTCGAGTAACCCGGCCAACTCGCGGACGGCCGCGACGTCTTCCGGCGCCTTCCCCCGGCGGGCTTCCTCAAGGGAACCCACGAGTTCGGGATTATTCCAACGGGTCGAAACTCCGATGTTGGACGCAAGCGCGATACGTTGGGCGCGTCTGCGCACTTCCGTCTGCCGTTCCTTTTTCTTTTTGGCGTTATACTGCCGTTCATAGGCTTTCGCTTCGCGAACCCGCGCTTCCGTATCTACCGGGGAGGCATCCTCACCACCGCCGGAATACTGAAGTCCCGCCACGTCCTTTTCTCCATGCCGGAACTGCTGCATTCCCTTAAGCATGCCTTCCCAGTCCTCCGTCGTGTCCCCCTTATCGGCCATATCCTGCCAGTGCTTTTCGACGGCTTGGCCGATTTGACGCATCCTGCGGTCGTGCTTTTTACCTTCCTCTTCAGCAAGCGGCTCAAGATCCTGCCAATGCAGATTGAGTAACTCCTCTCCCCGCTTCTGGTCCCGGGGATTATGACTGAAACGCAACGATTCTATTTCGTCATGTATCTCCCACAACTGCCGTTTGGTAAACCCGAACGGGCGGCTCTGATCAAAATAGTCAACGAATTTGACATCCTTCGTGCCCCTCATGGGAATACCCTTCCCGGCGAGAGTCGCAACCCCCAACCCCCCTGCGACGGTTGCCGCGACCGTCTTCCTTGTTGCGTCCACGACCGGCGACCCGGGTACTTCCCGAAGGACCGGCACTTTCACCGTGCGGACCATTCCTCCCGTCCGTTCCCGCGCAAACTTCACCGCCTTCGCGCCGATTGCAACCGCCAGGGCAATTTCTCCGACGGTCATGCCGACCCCGCCGACGACACAGGCTGTCTCGACGGCATCCCGGTGCTTTACGACCCATGCAACCTGCTTAGGCGATAATTTGGGAATGACATGCTGAGCGATAATCCCCTCAATGAATTCGGCATTGGCAGTCGGCGTCCTTTTTTCTATGAACTTGCCGATGCCGTACATGACGGCTTCGCCCGCGGGCCGTCTCGGAGGAGGATGAGGTGATTCGGACGATTCACGCATAGCCCCATGATACCGCAAGGGTTGTGAAAGCTAAAGCATTCTGCTTATACTACTCGTATGACCGAGGTTTCGCCGCCTATCCGTCCACCGGAAACAAAACCGCCGTTACCAACAAAACCCGCGGAACACTTGTTGAAAAAACCCGCCGATGTCAAACGGCTCAAAGGGGCCCGCGGTACGCTCGAACAAATCGCCAAGGGTGTACCCGTCACGGAGGCCACCGCACCCCAAAAGGAAGCGCTCCCAAGTAATGAAGCGATGAAGGCGCTTCTTGAGGAAGGGAATGCCATCCTTCTGGAACTCAAGGACATGCGGCTCGTCGCTAACGCTATCGCAACCCAGGCGGCCGATACCCCTTTGGGTAAAGAAGTCCAGGCGGACGCGCTCCGGAATATCCTCACCATGAGCGCGGAGGGATTGCCGCCGGAACAACAGGTGAAACTTCTCGAATTCCAAAACAAAATCAAAGATATGAAGTTGCCGGAACCCAAGCCTTCAGAGAGTGCGACCTTAGGCATTCTCACCTCCTACAACGAACTCCATCCGGATACGCCCATCCCCAATGAAGCAATAGATGCCGTCCGCTCCGGTGAGAAGGGAGCGGCGACAACCGTTTCCCAAATGATGCAAACGAACAACGAATTAGCTCAAATGGTATGGAAAGACCTGACCGGACAAGAAAATATGACGTCGCTTAATCTGTCCCGTCCCGGGATCATTCTTGATCTGGCAGGCTTGCCGCAGACGGAAGAAAACAAGAAGAAGATCGCGGAAATGTTTACAAAAATCCAGTCCGGGGAAATGAAAGCGCCCCCGGCAAGCGTCGGCGAACAGGCCTACATGGGGATCATGTACCTCATGCTCGGAATTATCGCGTTTTCCCAAATCGCGCTCGGCGAGGGTGGTGGAGGTGGACACTAGCATGTTTACGTTGCTTATCGTACTTGAACTTATCGCCCTGTATATTCTTTCCCGCAGGCTGACGCAGAATCTTTTTGTCGCCGTGTTTTTGCTGACCCGCTCGCGCCCGATCGGTATCGGATTCCTGTCGTTTTTGTTTTTCCCCGGAACGGTATTGCATGAACTTGCCCATCTTTTCACCGCCGAAGTGCTGGGGGTACATACCAGCGGACTCACCTTGGTACCCGAAGGCATAGAGAAAACACAGGTTCGAACCGGCAGCGTTTCCATAGCACAAACGGATCCCATACGCCGGGCAGCGATCGGGATTGCGCCGGTTTTCGTGGGACTTATCATGCTCGGCGTCGTCTCCTACTTCATAGCACAACTCCTATATCCCCCGATCACCCCCTCCGGCGGCATGCTCCCCAACCCGCTGCCGCAAACGGAATTTCTTCTCTTCTCATTCGTCCCGCGGTTTGCCACCTTCGACACAGCGACCTGGCTTATCCTTGCCGGACTCTTCTACCTCCTGTTTGCCGTTTCCAATACCATGTTTTCGAGCCCTGAGGACCTGGATGGTTTCTGGCCGGTGGTGATCGTGTTGGCGCTTCTTACTGCGGCGGCGTATATCGCCGGAATCAGGATCACTCTTGCTATTGAGATGGAACAAAATCTCACACGGTTTCTTCAGAGCGTCACGACGAGCCTGGGATTCGTCACGGCCATTAACCTCGTGCTGTTTGGGATATCAAAGCTTCTCATCGGGGGAGTTGAACGGATCACAAAACGAAGACTTGCGATTCCGCAGCATTCTTAAGATTACGGCTCCGGCTCATCGCATATAAGCGTACCGCCCGGCGTATACCATCCCCCGCCACCCTCGCACCCGGTATCCTCAGGGTTATCCGGACGGATGACTGATCCGCGCGGCGCACAGATCTTAAACAGGATACAGAGCTGTTCCAACGGATTCGGCGGATCGGTAGGCGAAGGAGACGGCCTCGGAGAAGTACTGGGCCTCGGACTTGTCGACGGCCGTACGGTCGGCGACGTCGCAGGCGTAATGTAGGTAGCACGGCTCCTAAGCTCCGTATTGTTCCTGGTTGCCATCACAAGCACCATGCCGGTGCCGAAGGTAACGGCGAGAAAGAGGAAAAGAAGCCACGGCGTTTTTGACCCTGAACCAGTCATACAATATAAGAATAGGCAGGACGGGCGGCAGCGTCAAGAGGTTATGGCGTATTCGTCGGGAACGGTGCGTTCGGTAATTCTATCGGCGGCTCACCGTCATTACACATATTGAGGAAGAGCCATTTCTGTTTACACCGCCAGTCCGCATCCATTTCTTCCTTATACTGACGGTAGGTACTTAGACAATAATCATCATCTCCGAAATGCTCCGCAGGCCAGCGCATACATTTATCCCATGGATTGATCGACGGCTGAGCTAATGGGGTGACATAGATTGCCAGGCCTGAAGCTTTTGACCTGCCTTCCGTGCTCTGCTGACTTGCGGTGACGAAGATGAGTCCAGTCCCAAAGGAAACTGCGAGGAAAAGGACAAGGAACAGTGGTGAAAATGCCCGGCCGTGTACTACCATATAACTCCTTACCATAACGCTACTCCATAGGAAACGGCAGTGTCAATAGACATGGCGATACCTAAGGCACCAACGTAGTCTACATTACTTAATTTCATGACTTGAAGGAATAGAGCTCGAGTCTTTATAATCCCTGCTTATGGCCAAAGAGGATAAAAAATCATCCGGATCACCCGATTGACTGAAGAGGAACGACGCCTCATCCAGGAATTCCATGAAGAACGCGACAGGGAAGCATTAGACGGCGATACGGATGCCGGGAAACTACTTCGTGGCACACGGGACCGTGCGTGGCGGGAAACCCGTTACCAACTACCGGAAGGCCAATCACTCCTTGACCTTTTCGGCGGTGAACGGCGTAGGCAAAGATTGAGACAACAACGGGGCAGAAAATCCAAAAACGATTCTGATGATTAGCGGGCGGCGATGAGGTACGGACTTTTGGCTTCCCGAAGCCACGTCGGGAGCTTGATTTCGCGCGTCCTCAGTTTACGGAAAAATATGGGCTTCTTCTCAGGCAAATGTAGCTGCGCCTGATGCGTCCTAGCCCAGGTAAGTTCCAGGATGTCGGCAACCGACGTATTCCTGCGGTTCTCGAGTTTGGTCACCAATGCGTCGGCGATATTCCTCCGCTCGGCAAGCGGCATCTTCATCACTGCCGCGGAAACCGCCTTCTGAAGATCCAATTTCTCTTTCCGTGAAAGGGGTGCGAGAAACGCCTTCGACTCATGCCGGTCCTTGAGCATGTACTCACGGGGTGTCACCGGCAACGGCTTACCAGTCTCGGGGCTGAAACGGTGCTTCTCCATACCATTCATTATACCAGGGTATTTGCGGGATCGGTAATGTGGGCGCGGTCCCGTGCCATTCCGGCGCGCAACGCAGAAGGAATATCCGGTTCTTCTCGGATGATATATCCGATTTTCTCGACCGCCCGTGCCCGCTCCGGCCGGCCGGTAAACCGCTGCATCCATTTGAGGCCGGGCATTTCCGTCCAGTGCCGAGGCAGCGGGTCTACGTATTCGTTGACAAGCGTATTTCCCTGCCATAATCCGTCAAACGGACTTGCATTATCCTGAAATGAAAACCGCAGGCCGGAATGTTTTCGATGGATGACAAATGCCGTTACCGGAACAAGGTATCCGGGCTCGCTCACACCGACAAGAAGCTGCTTCCTTCCCCCGGTAACCCGAAGCGCCATGGGAATTTCGATACTCACGGCTTTTTTGAGAATGTCGTGCAACAACTGCACGCTGAACGGCACCCAAGTGCGCTCATCCATTTCTTCCGGCGTCTCTATGATAATCTCGGGATTCAGGTGAACGCCACGGGCCATGACCGTCCGGCCATCGTTGGGAAGCGCTGGCTTCCCTGCCCACCCGAGCGGTAAAAACCGTGCCCCGAGGTCATACCGGAACCGCGGGCCCTTAAATACTGGAAATTGTTCTATCTTTGCCATGATTTCACTCCAGTAACGAGGTCCCTCCGGGGTGGGATGGACAACCTTTTGTATGCGATTTCTTCACAAATCATAGGCAGTAATTATACTATAGGGTTAATCAACGCTCAAGCGGAAACTGCTTTGCGGCCAAGCCCGCTCATGGCAAACGCCCAGAGCCTGCTTTCGTTCATATTTTCCCGGGTCGGATCCAATCCCAGGACGGAAACGCTGACCATTTTATCATTATAGAGTACCCGGACGGGGCGGTTTTCGTCGGCCCCCAACCGGTAGATCTGTCCCCGTTTGTGCCGGACCCCGTCAACATAGAGATCGCATCCCGTATGGCTAACAAACCGCAGCGCCCTCCGTTGCCAGTTGGCTGCAACCCACCACCCCACAACCAGCGCAAGGAACGGATCCGCGACGAAATAATTGATTCCCTTGGGATAGTGGTAAACCGCGATCGGTTGGGACTGAGGTATATCGAGTTCCTCGGCGCGCTCTATATACCGCCGAAAATCCGTATGCCTGCCGGGACGCAACACGCTCCGGACGGAAAAACCCGGCGGCAACCACAAGTGGTAGGATCCCAACTCAGACCGCCAAACTTCGTCAAGCGGCAAGCTATGACGCCTCAGACTAGTCTCGATAGATAAATTCGCCATTGCCCGGAAATAAACCCACCTGCATTATACTGCTGTATGGCAAAATCTGCGGGAATCTACCCCCTCTTGAGGACGGCAAAAAAGGCCGACTGTGGAATTTCCACCCTCCCTATCATCTTCATCTTGGCTTTCCCTTTCTTCTGCTTATCGAGAAGCTTATCCTTCCGCGTCCGGTCGCCGCCGTATAATTTCTTGGTGACGTCTTTTCTGAATGCCTTGACATCCGCGCGGGCGATAACCGCTCCCCCGATTGCCGCCTGGATGGGGATCTCGAACTGCTGCCTCGGGATGACATCCGCCAATCGTTCAGTAATCTCACGGCTCCGGATTTGCGCGGCATCCGATATAACCAGAAACGACAGCGCGTCGACTTTTTCCTTGTTCACCAGGATATCGACTTTCGAAACATTGACGATTTGCCAGTCGAAGAATTCGTAATCGAGGCTCGCGTAGCCCTCGGTGACCGATTTGAGGCGGTCAAAAAAGTCGACGATCATTTCCGATAGCGGGATAAGATACGTAAACTGCGCCTGGTCACCGACATACCCTAGATCCATATACTCTCCCCGTTTTTCCTGGGATAGCTGCATGACCGCCCCCACAAACCGTTTGGGCGTATAGACGGACACCTGCATGATCGGTTCTTTCACTTCCTCAATATACGTGGGATCCGGCAATTCAGCGGCTGACTGGATGGCAACCGTCACATGTGGCGTACGATGGACTATCTGGTTTTGCGTAAATCCGAGCTTCCCGTACTCGACGCCGGCTTTTAGGGTCAGGCGGTACTCGACGGACGGGCTGGTTGCCAACATCGTCAAACCGAATTCCCGTAATATCCGCTCCTGGACAACCTCGGCGTGGAGAAGCCCCAGGAATCCGCAGTGGAAGCCGTTCCCGAGAGCGAGCGAACTTACTGTACGGAATGTAAATGCGCTATCGGAAAGCTTGAGCTTCTCCATGGCATCTCTTGCCGCCTGGTATTCGTCCGCGGCCATCGGAAAAAGCCCCAGAAACACCATTGATTTAGGTTCCTTATATCCCTCAAGAGGCTCGTGTGCAAAACGGAGATGTTCGAGCTTCGTGCCGGACATGTTACCGAACGTCACCGTATCCCCGACTTTGGCGAGCTTGACGTCCTTCATACCGGTTGCGATATACCCAACCTCGCCGGTTGCAAGCGAGTCCACCCGCCGCATTTCCGGTGCGAACATGCCCAATTCGATGGGCGCATTATCCCCGTTCGTCGCCATGAAATGGATCCGAAGATGCGGATCATGCGCAAGCGACCCGTCCACAATCCGTACGAATACCACAACCCCCCGGTGCGTATCATAATGAGAGGAAAAGACGAGGGCGCGGAGCGGCGCTTCCGGATTGCCGCGGGGAGACGGTATGCGGTCTATGACCGCAGCGAGTACGGCATCGACATTAACGCCGGTCTTTGCGGATATTTCGAGCATGTCGGAATACGCAAATCCCAACGCGCGAAGTTCGCTCTTCGTCTCCTCTATCCGCGCGTGCGGCATATCGATTTTGTTGATCACCGGGATGATGGTCAGGCTGTGAAGGCGGGCCTGATGAAGATTGGCCAACGTCTGCGCCTGAACGCCCTGCGTCGCGTCGACGACCAAAATCGCACCCTCGCAGGCGGCTAAACTCCGGGAAACTTCGTATCCGAAGTCTACATGTCCCGGCGTGTCAATGAGGTTGAGGGTGTACCCCTTCCACTGCATCCGGACGGGTGCGAGCTTGATCGTGATCCCCCGCTCACGCTCAATGGGATTTGAATCGAGGAGCTGCTCCTGCATTTCTCTCGCCTCGACCGTGCCGGTCATCTCCAGCAGGCGGTCGGCTAGTGTCGATTTGCCGTGATCAATGTGCGCGATTATTGCGAAGTTACGGATGTGATCCTGCGAAGACATGGGGGTATTGTACCATGCACAAAGCCGTACGGGGCTATTACTGCAGGCGGAACGACGCAAGAGAGCGGCCTCTCCCGGGTCGCGACACATCGACGCGGTCACCCGGATGCAACATCGCGCCGAACCGTCCCACACGCTCGGGATGCTCATTTCCTTTCCGATGAACGGTCATATCAACTCCCTGACCTACGACAAGCGCATGCCCGTTAAGAATTTTCGAATTCAGCATCACAACTCCGCTTCCCTCCTCCACATCACCAGACCGTGCAGGACCGTCGTGCATTGACGGATGCCCTCGTCGGGGAACGACCAGCGTCTGCACGTCGTTTACGGGAATAAGCCGTTCCTGCTTCGTGATACTTTTAGCTTTCGCATGTACCATATCGTTTATTTTATCACGGTTTGCAATTAGACTTTGTATTTTCTACTATTGGCCATATCACCATGAAATCATTCCGTGCGCCACGCGTTCGGGCTAATGCTAACTGTGAAAGCGAGTACGGCTGCGGCGTTATTCCCGGCGTATTATGCCAGAAGTCAGCCGCAATGCAACAGGAAACGAAATATGCCGAAGAAGGAAAAATCGACAAACAACACCTCGGAGCTGCTATCGGACGTTTAAGTCCGCACGGGAGGGAAGAACGGAGCCTTGAAGGCGATGAGTCATGGAGAGTATCTTGTGCGCGCCCGCTCCTCCTTGAGAGCAGGCGACAGCGTGCCCGGCTAACGCACCGGAGAATGTCGCGGGACGAAAAGGACGAGTGAGACTACTCATCAATACTGTCTTTTCCGTATGCTTTCCGGTCGGTTTCCATTGAATCCTTCAGTTCGATAAACAGCCTACCTCGATCGCTCCTTGTTTGTGACTGACACAGCCGCGTAAGAAGGTCCCGGGACGATGTGGAGAGCGCATGAGCGCGGGAAAGGAACTCGATGTTCTGCGCCGTATGCACGTCATCGAGTTCATGCGAACGGCCGAATGGTCCGTTCCTAAGCATTGCGTCATGGACCTCACGCCACGACAATATACTTTCGGCAGGCTCCGTCTCGGCCCCCGCCCTTCTCCCGCGTCGTGCCAAACTACTGTGAATGCCCCGGATAAGTACTCTCATAGCCGCATCAACGCCTGGCTCATGGCGGAAACTTCCGAAGTAGAAAATGCAGCCCTGGCGGTATTCACATGCCGGGTATCCGTCAACAAATCGTAAAACTTCTTCCGGCCTTCTTCGGAAAATTCCCTCCGGTTTATAAGCGTCGATTTCCATTCGATATTCCTGTTGGCCGGCACAACCAGAAGCTGGGAGAATTCCGGGGATATCGTCAGCAGGGGCGTGCCCTCCGGCAGTGCCGCCCGTGCGCGGGCTACCTCTATGAGGTTGTACATTGCCGGATCCGACAGGGTATTGACCACGTCAACAAGGGCTTTCACACCCGCAGCAAACCCCGTCTCCGACAGCTGTTTGAACGACCGCTCGTTCAAAAGTCCCAGTTTGGATTCCCCTACCCCCTCGATGACGATGCTGTCGTTCTTCTGAACGATAAGGAACGCCAAGTCGGGGTTTCTGTGGTACCCAAGCTCGCGGCCTAAGCCAAACGCATCGGGATTGTGGGCAAGGGCCAAAAGCTCCTTCTCAAGCGGACTGCGCTGCCCGAATTCGGGATCATTCTGAATGAACATTTCAAACAACTTGCCCCGGACTTGTTTCCCCTCCGTTCCTTCCCGCAACACCTCGGTCTTGAGTGTCGCCCAGTCCATACGGTCGAATATGGTAGCTTGACGCACCCTGTCCGGCCGGTATCCCTTCTCAGGCACGGCGGCGCCAAGCGCCCGCTCTAGCGCTTGCCGGTCGGGATGAACAGCCTTGGATTGCTCTGTTTGCCTCATACAGGCCTGTAGTATAATACTTTTCGTACCTATGAGCAAAGCAAAAGAAATCCTTGCGTACCTAAGCAGTCACCGTGGTGAAGTACTGGATACCGGAGAAGTCGCCGCAGCCGTGGGCGCGAGTCCGAAAACGGTACGGAATGTGGTCGATATGAATCCTGGCGCGTGCCGGTCCCTCGGCTACGGCATCGAAATTGAGGTATTTCCTGAAGACGTCGAACTACGATCCACGACAAGCGACGTACGGGAAGCCCGAAGGGCAGTATCGCAGCGAGTCCGACCGCGCGGCAGATCCAGGATCAGCGAACGCAATATCCGCTCCAGGGATCACTAACCATCACACAGCCACTGATTGCGCTATAGGCTAAATATGCGTATAATACCGCCACTATGGCAGTACAAGCGGAACGCGCGCGTCTGCGGGCAAACCAGGAAGCGAAGGTCTCCAGTGCAATTAGGGATGTCATGCTCCGCATCCCGGATGCGATAAGCTTTGCCGACACAGAGGCGGAGGCGTCCGGAATCGCCAAATCGCCGGAAGGCAAATTCGTACTTACCTACCTTCTTGCCACCCGCAACGTTTTAAAACCCGTGCTTTCGGACCTTCACGCGGTGAATCCAGAGTTATTGCAACCACTGGGCGGCCGGGAATACAACCCTGAGCGGACAATTGATATGGTCGGCATCTCCGTTGCGCATACGTTGGCAGAAAATTCCACCAACCTCCACAATACGTGGATCCGCACGGAGGAACAAGCACGATGGCGGCCGGTAAAACCCGCCGAAGACTCGTGGGAGCATGCCGAACGGTTTATCTTCGTTGACCCGCTGGACGAAACGAGCGCCATACCCAAAGGAAACCGCGTCCAGTCTACCGGTCTTGCCGTCTATGACCGCAACGGCACGCTCCTGACCATGGGTGTTATGAGCCTTGTCGACGATGCGATGATGTTCATCGACCATACGAGGGGATCCCAACCCGAAAGGCCGGTACGGCAAGCGGAAGCAATGCCTGATCCGATCAGGATCGCAACGCTTACCCGTAGGATGTATAAAATGCGTGATCTTCCCCTCTTCACCAGCGGGGAGGCGGTCTTGGCCGCAGAAAGCATCGGCGGGTACGTCGTCCTTTCCATGATGCAGGAAAAAATTGACGCCATGATCGATCCGGTCAAAGGTAACCCCTGGTATGAATACATCATCTGGGGGCCGGCAGCAGAAGCATTGGGGTTCGTCGTCACCGATGCCGAAGGCAAGCCGATCGACCGTGCCGAAATAGTACGGCGGGGCATCGAGAAGAATCCGGGAGATAATTATCGCGTACCGTTCGTCATCAGCCGGACGCCGGAGATCCACAAAAAGATATTGACACTCCTAAAGAAACCTGCAGAAGACAAAACGCCCTAATTTTTATATTTGGGCAAGCGTATCAACGAGCAATTCCGGTGCGCGTTCCACAACCAGCCGGACCGGATCGCCATCATAATTTGCCGCCTGTTGCCGCTGGAAAACCACCCGCTTGAATTGGTCATATGCATCCGCATCGGCCTCCCCGGCATCTACGGAAGCCATGAACGCATCGGTAAGATTAGCTCGTACGCTGACTCCGGTTGCGCCCAAGTCCCCCTTCCCCTTCTCCCGGATACCGACTACCGCCGCGGGAATGGGAAATTGCGGCAGCGGACGGGATTCAAAGGCGATTGCGCTGTGTACCGAACTGAATGTCTGTTCGCCCGAAGAACTTCCGTTTTCGACAAATGCCGTGGCACCTTCCGGATGACCCCAGGCTCTCGTTACGTCATGGTGAGGCAGAAAGGTTATGCCGTCACGGCGGGAAATCTCTTCGGCACGGCGGCCCATTTCCGTAGCCCACGCCGTATCATCCGTATCTTTCGGCGTGCGGGCTTTCCCCAGGCTCATATGCTCCAAGCCCTTCCGGTAATAAATGACCGTCCGGGGCAGATCAATCCCAAAGAGTTTCGCTGCGTCTTCAAGGCCGAACTCGTAGAGCTTCCGGGGATCGATCGCTGTAGGCTCTATGCCGTACTTTTTCGCGGCACGGAGTATGAGACGTGTCAGACGGCGCGCAACACCCAAATCATGGGATACATTGCCACCGCCCTGGATCGCGTCGGGGCGGCCGTCATCGAATACGGAAAAATGCCCAAGCCCCCCGGACCTATTCACCGATCGGTTAAACGGCAGGATGGTCTGCATGGCCGTCCGGACATGAAACCCGTCATATTGCCATGCCTTCCGGTTTTCCGGTGACCCGTCCGCCAAAACGATGGCGTCGGCACCCAGTTCGACGGCCAACCCTTCCGGATCGGTTACGGGTGTAGAAGGGACAAGGTCAATGAACGGATGCTTGAGCGTCCGTATGGCGAATTTAAGCTCCCCGGCAACCGTCTCCGGGTGAAGCACGGGTGATACGGCATCGACACCCATCGCGCCGGGGTACTCCTGGTCATGGAAAATAACCGCGTGGATTCCGCGTTGGGCGAACTTCGAGGCGGATAACAGGCCGCCATGCCCTGCCCCGATGATGAGCGCTTTCCGCCGCTTACCGGATCGTTCCGTTCGACGCGTCTCCGCAAGCTCTTCCATTTCCGGAAATCCCACTGATTTCCGCAGCTGCGACTCGATATACGTGCTTCCCGGGCGCTGCCCGCGATCGGCAAGGAGGAATGGTCTGATAGTTTCGGAAACTGCCATACGATAACCTGGGATTGTAATATAGCTAACAAAGGAGCGCAAGCGCTTGCGGTATTGCTTTTTGCGTACGTACGGGGCTACGATTACCGTATGTTGTATTTCGCGGAGCTATTCGGCAAGCCGGTGATGTCTTCCGATGCCAAAACCATCGGCAAGCTAACCGACTTTGCGTTCCTGGCAACCGACCAGCCGCTTATCACCAAACTTAGGATCGATACGAAAGTCGGCCACATCCTGGTCCCCGTCTCCAGCATGAAAGCCATGGACGGCGCTATCATCCTGTCTCCCGGTTTTGAAACCAGCGGCATTGCGGAAAACGAACTGTCAGTCAGGATCCATCTTCTCGACCAGCAAATCATCGACCTTAAGGGCAACAAGGTAATCCGGGTAAATGATGTCGTCGTCCAGGACAAGCCGTATCTGGTCATCGCGGGCGTGGATGTCGGCATCCTGGGAATTGCGCGGTGGTTCAAGCTCGAGCAGTTCGTAAACCGTCAGCTTGCACGGTTCAATACCACCCTCCGCTCCGATTTCCTACCTTGGGAGAATATCCAGCCCCTGGAACTTTCCCGTGGGAAAGTGCAACTGAAACGCGAAGAGGAAAAGCTCACAAAACTTGCCCCGGAGGACCTTGCCGACCATCTGGAACGGTTATCCGTAAAAAATTTGCGCCGCATATTGGACCTCCTGCCTAACGAATACGAAGCCGAGGTCGTACAAAATATGAACATAGCAAGACAACGGGAATTCTTACGGACTATTAATCCCAAACACGCGGCAGCCATCCTTTCACTCGTCGATCCGGACGAAGCGGTTGACATCCTCCTCACATTGTCCGAGCACCGCAGAGGACTCATTACCCCACTCCTAACAGACGACGCAAAAACGCAAATCGAGTACCTCCTGAGCCTCTCAAAAACCGATATCGGACATCTTGCGACCACCGAATTCTTTACCGCCGATCCCGAAGAGTCCGCCATGAATTTACGGCGGCGGATGAAAAAGGAAACGACGCTCGATACACCGCTCACGTATATCTATATCACAAACAAAAAGCGTGAACTGATTGGAGTATGCAATTTGCACGAACTTCTTTTGGCTGACGGTGATGCGCCAATGTATAAATTCATGATCCCCAACGTCGTCACTGTATTTTTGACGACACCGCCGGAAATCGCCATCAAAAAAATGATCAAATACAAAATCTACAGTCTTCCCATCATCAATGACCGACGGCAAATCCTGGGTATAGTCACCATTGATGACCTTGTGGAAAGCATGCAGGATAAATTGACGGCATAATATGTACCAAAATTTACAATATTGGTTCCAACGGTGGAGACGAAGGCTCTTCATAGCCGCAGCCCTCATCGGTCCCGGCATCATCACGGCTGTAGCTGATAACGATGCCGCCGGCGTCTCAACGTACTCCATGGCGGCAGCCAACTTCGGCTACCAGAGCTTTGTCATACTCATTCCCATGACGATCCTCCTTGCCGTTACCCAGGAAATCGGCGCCCGGATCGCAATCGTTGCCGAGAAGGGGCTTGCCGATCTCATCCGTGAACGGTATGGCGTACGGACCGCTCTTGTGATGTACGGCATGCTGTTTTTTATCAACCTCGTCGTCGTCGTGATGGATGTTGCCGGATTAAAGGCAGCGCTCCAACTTTTTGGCCTCAATCCGTACATCTTCCTACCGCTTATTGTAGCCGGGGTATTCCTCTTCGTCGTTGTTTCGACATACAGCATCGTCGAACGATTCTTCTTCCTTTTAATCCTCTTTTACGCGACGTATGTCGCCAGTGCGTTCATGGCTAAGCCCGACTGGGGACTTGCCGTTACCTCACTTGTCGTCCCCCAGGGCACAATAACCCCCAAATTTCTCTATACCGCTATCGCCGTCATCGGTACGACTATTACGGCATGGGGACAATTTTTCATCAACTCATTTACCAAGGAAAAACGCGTCCCTATCGACCAAATGCGGTATACCCGCGCAGAGGTGTATCTGGGGTCCATCGTCACCGATACGCTTACCTTCTTCATCATGGTCGCCGTCGCCGCGACCATATTTACTAATAAAATCCGCATTACGGATGCGGCAGGCGCGGCAATTGCAATCAAGCCGTTCGCCGGGGAATTCGCCGGGGTGCTGTTTGGGTTGGGTTTGCTGTTTGCGGGTATCTTCGGTTGCATCATCGTGGGACTGACGACCGCATACGCATTCTCAGAGTTCTTCGGCTACTCCGGCTCAGTCGACGAAAATTTCCGGAAAAGCCGGCTGTTTTATACGACACTGCTCATACAGCTGATAATAGCCACGATCGTCGCACTGAGTCCCAACGTGTCCCTGTTTGCCATCACGCTCGCGGCGAACTTCATTAACGGTGCGATACTGCCGGTTATCTTCTATTTCCTCTATCAGTTTGCCAATAACCACGCCATTATGGGAGAGCACGTCAATAACAAGGCACAAAACTGGTTGCTGGTCGGTAGTACCGTCGTTATCATGGCTGCAACGTTCTTAGGGATCTTGGGACAGGTGTTGGGATGGTAAGAATAGTTCCTGTATAATCGGCGAAAGCATGGCAAACGATCGCGCATCGGGACAACGGAAAGAGCAACGCGTCTTTATCCTCGTCGACCAGAAACCGCGAACCGTCAGAGGGAGGAATATCACGATGGAGGCAAGCCTCACAAACATGCTCTATGTCAGTGAAGGACAGCTTGAAGTCCCCACCCAATTTGTCCTCAGGGTGCGGGGCACGGTCAGGAGACAAGGGCGGCAACGAGGAAAATCCAATTCTTCCGATTCCGTTTGACAGTACATAGTCCGGTGCTATAATCCCCTCAAAACGTATGGCCGTATCCGTCAATCGGGAAAATCCAATACAAATCGCGCTCAGGCGACTCAATGGCCGCACAACCAAACATCTGGAGAACGAACGGTTCCTGTTCGGAGGAAGACCAAACGGCACCGAAATCTTTGCGGACGGAGGAATAGGCATTAATATGCCCCGGGACCGTAAATGGTTTGCGTTCTCCCCCATCGCTCCGCCGATAAGCACAGCACTATCTACCTCTGCCGATCTGAGACGTTTATACAGAACGGAGCGAAACCTGGATTTGAGGCCTGACCGGCAAAACGAAAACGTCACGATAGGTATCCCGCTACGGAGGCCGTACGTACGGCTCCATACGGCACAGGCATTGTTTGACACAAACGCCATCCTAAACACCTACCCAAACGAAGTGAAAATCCTATGGGGCGGGCTGGTCGCGTTCCAGCCAATAGACATGTTACGCGACGCGGGACGTCGGGGCATTGTTGTTATTGATGAATACGAAGACCAACGGGAAGCAGTATTCGGCATACCGCTCCTAGCTATCCCCAAGAGATTACGACCTGCCGGATTGAACGACGCCTGGAAAGAATGGCTTGGATTCGGGCCCCGCACACTGATCGCTGCAAGCCCGGAACTGCTCTACGATACGAACTTTGGAAGCCACCTTCGCAGCATTCTGAAAGCTTTTGATCCTGTTGGAGTTAGAACGAACTAGTTTTCCCAGCGTTCAGCTATTTATTGTTATTAATTATATATTAATAAATCGTAATATATTAATATATATCGTAATATAACCACTTATCTTCCCCTTGGTGCATTCCGGCGCATAGGAAGCCTACCATCGGTTCCCTGGGTATCCGCTTCTCATCTTCTCTGGCGTAGTCGCCGCTCAACGTAACAACCGGATGGAAATCATGATCCAACGGCATAAATTTCCGATAGTCTAGCAAATTTACTCCGTAGTAAACAAGTATCACCGATATTTCCTATCCCCGCCGCTCTTTGGATAACATATCCTGATATTCCTGCTCGGCCGTCAGAAAGAGCCGTTTCTCCGAACACAGAAGCCGACCGGCACGCGCTTTCATATGCGCATACTCTGCCTCCGCGTACGCCAAATCATTCTGCGGCTCGGTAGGCTTGTACATCTTACGGAAGGGGCGGATGCCCGCTTCTTTCATAAGCTCAACGGCGGGGCAAAGCCATTGCTCGTGATCGGGCAACACACAATCGTCGCAATGCCGAATCCGGCTGATACCACCGTGTGCCTTAGGATGAAACCCGCGGGGTAAGTCAGGCATACGGGGTGCCTCCCATACCCGGAAAAAAACGGAAGAATAATGGAATAAACCATTTCGGCATAGGCCTACCGTGCCGAAACACCTACACTATATGCCTCATGTACGTATGCCGCAATGCATCAAGCATATGTAGGCGTTCGCGTTGCCAACGCGCTGATTACGTGAATGCTACGGGGCTTGGACAGATGGCGGCAGATCGTATGACCGCACGGACTGACCGGCCTTCAGGAATAACCGACGCTCTTTCGGACGGTAGACGGCAGCCCATCGCTTCGGAATGCCGGCAATTGCCGGCGGGATTATCGCCAACCCCAGACTTGGAAATAAGACGTTATGTCCTTCCAAAACGGTATGCACAGACGGTTCATCGGGACTCATAATCCGCACGGTCAACCGATTATCCGCATTCAGCTCACGCATCAGGGCAATAAGATCGGTTCTCGAGCGGTATCTCGGATTTTCAAATTTGGTGGCCAACTTGATATCCTGCTCAAGTTGCTCATCTGTTCTTCCAATCTGCTCGAGGAATCTCGACATGAATGCCCGTATAACCGGCGCGTGCGCTGCCCCAATCCCATCCCGAAGATACGAATGAGTCATCACCGCATCACCAGACGCGGCATTCACAAAGAGCAATCCGAACGAATTTTCGTCCGTATATTGATCGCCAAGCAACGGCGTTTCGTCGACCGTTGCTGCTGCAGACCCCCACGGAAGCTGTATGACATTCGGTCGGCTCCACTGGAATTCAGGTACGCTTGTAGGGGTACCGGGATGTTCATTTTCGTCATATCCTTACATCCGTTCAACGGTAGCTATGCCAAGCAGGTGCAACCCGTTCTTAAGGACTTGGGCGGTCGCGGCAGTCAACGCAAGTCTCTCCGGCTTACCAAGAATGGTGTGCTTCTGGTAAAACAAATTGAATGCCTGCGCAAGTTTAAAAAGATAGCTGCAAAGTACATTGGGACTGAGCGTTGCGGCTGCCTCAGCAACGACTTCCGGGAAAAAATAGATCGCGCGGGCAAGCTCGCGCTCCTCAGGGTTCATCCCCGTGTCATTCCCGCGTAGGCGGGAATCGGTACTTGTCTTTTGATCCAATACCAAAACCGATCCTCGCATCCGCGAGGATGACGCTGAATTAGCCTTTCGCAAAACGCTCTTGCACCGTGCGTAACTGTAGAGAAGATACGGACCGGAATCGCCATCAAACGAAAGAGAGGTGGAAAAATCGAACGCGATATTTGCGGGAAGCGATACCCTGAGCATCGAGTATTTAATGGCGGCGATTGCCGCTTTCTCCGCAATGTCTTCTTGCTCTTCTTTGGTATATTCTGATTTATTTTGTTTCAATAAATCATATACTGATCTCTTTACTTCTTCCAACAACCATTCTCCGGATATTATCTTTCCGGTGCGACTGCTCATCTTGCCTTCGGGAAGTCTGACCATACCATGACCGATATGCGTGGTTTTGGCTGCGGCCTCAGGTACGACTTTGCTCATGGCGGCTAAAACGACATGAAAGTATTCGTTGATCTCATTACCCGTCACAATATATGACTTGTCTAAGCGGTAATCCTGGCTTTTCTTCCAATTCAACCCCAATTCCTTTGCCTCATAGGTGGGAAGCCCCAAAGAATTCAAAAATACGCGGGTATGAGCCCCCCGGAAAACGACCGCCCCGTCACTCTCCTCGAATACGTCACCGATATGCTCATGGACTATTCTGGCGCCATATTCTCCGACAATTGACTCCGGATAATAATCATCAAAATGCGTACCCAATCTCCGGAAAATCGTCTCAAAGTACTCCATACTCCAGGCTCTGCCAGTCTCAAACAACGCCTTCACCTCGTCATAGAGACCGCCTTCCATCGTGACGTATTGCCGGTAATCGACCTGTGGCGCCCAATTGAGGGTTTTTTGCATATATTCCTGTGCAGCCAGGTACACCATATAATTGATGTCTTTCATGTCTTTTTTCGCCTTTTGGGCATCGGGACCTTCTTCCTCATAAATCGAGGCGCCGACGGAATACGATGCTCCCAAGAATTTTATCCGCTCGGGCAGCGGTTTTTTCGAAAGATCGGCAAGATTCATCCCCTCTTCCCGCATCTTCGTGCGTAAGCCCCAAATCGATTTGGCCACATGCATACCGACATCCCCGAAATAATCGACACGGACAACCTTCCATCCGATTGCCTCATGGAGCCTTGCAACGCTCTCCCCGACTGCATTACTATAGAGATGTCCGATATGGAATTCCTTGAAGGGATTGGGGTCGGTATACTCGACCATGACCGTCTTCTTTCCTGCATCATCCGTATGGGCCGTTCCATAGCTCTCCCCTTGTTTTAGCACTCTTCCTATTTGAGTGCTTAGGCTGGAATCCCTCACAATCAGGTTCAGGAAGCCCGGCGGGGCAACATCGACCCGCTCGATACTCTCTAAAACATTGTGCAATGACGAAATGGTCGATTCATTATCCTGTAATTTATATCCGTTTCGCCTTTTTTCTGATATAGTTTGAATATTATTTGATTTCTTATGAACACCATCATTGTGCGTAACAGCGGAAATACGCTTTTCCAATTCGCTTTTGACCTGTAGTGCGATCTCCATTGGCGGTTTCTTAAGCGGCTTTGCCAAGCGCATGGCAATATTGGTGGTGTAATCCCCATGAGCGGCATCTTCAGAAATCGAGACCTCGGGGGTGACATCAGATACCCCCAGTTCTTTAAGAATTTCGACAAGTAATTGTTGAAGTTCCTGTTTCATAGATCTGCGGATGGATGTTCCTCATCCAGCTTCATTATCGCACAAGCAGCCATAAGATGCGTCTCTATGAGTTTTTTCGCATCAGTCAGAGCGGAATCGAGCAGGGAAACGGCAATGGAAGGGGCTTTCTCAAGCACGAGTACGGCCTTTTTCGTCGTCATATCGATCTTCGTACGGTCCGCTTCGCGCCAATTCCACTTACGGCAAAGGAATCCGGCATCATCCGTATAGATTACTTCGCCCGGATCGGGCGATTCCGGCGCGTCAAAGCCGAGCGCTACTCCCTCCTCAGTCCCGTTGGCAAAGCCTAAAACGATATTTCCCTGCGCTTTCTCGAGATCCTCAGCTCCAGCTGGCAGATGATATTTCAAGGAAAGGAAATTGTAGAGATTCACGAGCGGATTAATATCGGGAAGCGGCTTGCCCGTGCGGGCTCTTCGAAGCAATGATTCGACGGAAGAACGGAAATCCTTGGGATTACTGCCAAACTGCCGATAGATGTCCCGCCAAGCGGCAAGCTCAGGAAGGCTCCCCAAATCCTCTGCCGGCAAGATGTCTTTCTGATGCGATTCCTCTCCGCGCAATAATGCGGTTATTTCGCTGACGTTTTTATCATTTACCATATCAGAAATACGCACTATGCCAATGACGGATCCGGGGAAAGTGTCAAAAATCTTCGGATCGACGGAAAATTTCATTTACTCCTCCGCTTCAGCAAGAATGCCAATAGCCCTTTCTGCGCATGCAGCCTATTCTCCGCCTGGGCATAGGCGACAGACTGGGCACTGTCAAAAACATCCTGGGTTACTTCGTTCCCCAGATACGCAGGCATGTCGTGCATGAAGATCGCGTCCGGATTGGCTAATTTCATAAGGCTGCTGATCACCTGATACCGACGGAACGCTTTCAGGCGCTTCCCCTTACTCTTCTCGTCTCCCATGCTCACCCAGGTGTCCGTATAGACCACGTCAGCACCCTTGACCGCCGACTTCGGATCCGTAGTCTCCGTAATGCTCCCTCCATACTTCCTGGCCAATTCACGGGCCCGTACTGCAATTTCCGGCAGCATCGTGTAGCCTTTCGGGCTCCCGACGGAAAAATGTATCCCAAGCAGCCCGGAAGCAAGGGCTAACGAATGCGTGACGTTGTTTTCCCCGTCGCCGACGAACGCCACCCTAAGACCCGTTAACCGCTTCTTATATTCGATCATCGTCATAAGATCCGCGAGTATTTGGCAGGGATGTTCACGGTCGGAAAGACCGTTGATAACGGGTACTTTTGAGTATTTCGCAAGCTCGACAACGGTCGCGTGGTCAAAAACCCGCGCCATAAGCACATTACCCATCCGTGATAACACGTTTGCGGCGTGTTCCACCGGCTCACGCGTGCCTAATCCAATGTGCTCCGGCCCCAAATAGAGCGCGTGACCGCCCAGCTGGAACATGCCGATGTCAAAGGATGCATGGGTCCTAAGACTTGGCTTCTCATATATCTGAATAAGCGTCTTCCCCTTGAGAATCGCACGGTTTTTGCCGCTTTTTCTGAGTTTGGATTTGAATTTGGCGGCCATAGCAAGCACGTCGAGGATATCCCGGCGGGACAAATCAGTAATCGATAAAAAATCTCGTTTTGTCTTCATAATTATCCGTATTCTAACTCGTTTCGGGCCGAATTGGGAGCGTCTAGCTCGCCCCCGCTCCGGCATACATGATCAGGCATTCTTTCCGACCTGATTAGAAAGCTTCATCTGTAACGTATATACTTCGATAAATCCGGCGCTTGCATTGACGTTATAGCGATAACCGCCGCTCGTAGTAAACGATGCATGATGCATCGCAAACGGACTCGTCATCGCAACGACCGTCGCATTCCCCTTATATAACTTCACCGTCACCTCCCCGCTTACCCGTTGGCTTACTTGATCATTAAAGTAATTGAGCGCCTTCATAATCGGATCAAACCATTTCGCACCATAACAAAGATATGCCCACTTGATATCCAGCTGATTCTTGAGTTCATTCAAATCCCTGGTAGACACATATTGCTCCAGTGCCTTATGCGCCGCTATGATGACATGCCCCGCCGGAAGCTCGTAGACACCACGGTCCTTAAGTCCGATAAGACGATCTTCCACAAGGTGCACGACGCCGACACCATGTGCTCCCGCAATCTTATTTAGCTTCATGATGATGTCGGACAATATCATTTTCTTACCATTGAGCGACGTGGGGACACCTTGTGTGAATCCAAGCGCGATGAACTCCTCTTGATCGGGTGCGTTTTTGGCCAGCGTGTATGTCGTCAGAAACTTCTCAACCTTCGGGATGTATTTGGGATCCTCTATCTCCCCTCCTTCCCAGGTCATGCCCCACATATTGTCGTCGACGCTATACGGGAAATCCAAGCTTGCCGGCACGGGAATACCGTGTTTTGTGGCATATTTGATTTCCTCATTCCGATCCATATCCCACTCGCGGACCGGCGCGATGACCTTAATGTTTGGATTCAGGGCCAACATATACCCTTCAAACCGCACTTGGTCATTCCCCTTCCCGGTACATCCGTGTGCGATGGCATCCGCACCGACTTTACGGGCGACTTCGACGGCTTTTGCCGCGGTAATTGCCCGCCCGATCGGTGTTGAAAGATGATACTCGCCTTGGTAACTTGCGTTCGCCTTGATGCCCCAGGCGATATACTCGTCAGCGAATTCCTTTTTCACATCCATTACAATCGCCTTTTTGGCACCGAACGCAAGCGCTTTCTTCTGAATCGCGATCAGGTCATCTCCCTGTTGACCCAGATCAAGGGTTAAGGTGATCACCTCAGCATGGTACGCATCCTGGATCCACTTGAGCATGACGCTTGTATCCAAGCCCCCGCTATAGAGAAGCAACACCTTCTTAACCTCTCCGGCCTTTGCTTCATATGAGGATACTTTGATATATTTTGTACCTTTCTTCATATTATTCACCTCCCTTCAATAACCCATCAACCATCTTCTCCATGAGCTGTTTGGCATGATCCTTATCCTGTAGCTTGCGGACGACCCAACGCGCATGCTCCCTGTATTGTTTATGGATCTTATTGCCTGCGGCTTTCATGCTGTGCCTGCCGGGACTGCCGTAGGACTTCATGACGGACAGTGCATACTGCGGCGTTTGCATTGCAACGACGTCATCCTCGTTTATTGGCACTTCCACACCCAAATCTGCCAACGCCTGTTTCATTGCCGGGTAGGTCACGTGGTCGCAGTTTCCACTCATTTTTACCGCGCGTTCAACTATTTGCTTTGCTTTACGCATCGGGAGATTGTATTGACAAGCTAATTGCTCCATCATCACCGTCACCCCGACAAATCCCCTCCCTGACCAGGTCTCCATAGTCTTAGAATCAACTACTATAGACGTAAGTAACCCCGCCAGAACAACCGGAACATCGATACACTCCCGTACCGCATCCATGACGACGGATTTGGTAATCTGGGAATCGCGGTTATACCCAATAAACGCATTTTTTCCGACGGAAAGGACGCTCAGCAACAGCCCATGAAGAAGCGATGCCTTCCCTTTCACCACCTCCAACGGATCGGGATTCTTCTTCTGGGGCATCATGGAGCTCCCTGTACAAAACGAATCGGCAAGCGTAATAAACCCAAATTCAGGCATGGAAAACAGGATGAGTGTCTCGGAAAGCACGGAGCAATGATTCATCAGTGCTGTGAGCGCGTACATGAGATCCCCTTCCGGCTCCCAACGGTTTGTAATGGCATCAAGCGAGTTATCATCCGGTCCGTCAAAGCCAAGCATCTTTGCCGTCATCGTACGGTCGATAGGAAAGCTCGTCCCGAACGAAGCGGCATTCCCGAGCGGCGAGACATTATGCAGCTCATACCATGTCTGTAGTCTTGTGAGATCCCGGTTTATCATGCTTGCCATCGCGGCAAATACATGCCCCAGGGTTGTAACCATGGCATGCTGATGATGGGTAAATCCCGGAACGGGTACGGATTTGTGGGTATCGGTAAGATCGATAAGTGTCTCTAAAAGCATCAATCCATTACGTACTAGATTAATCACCTGGTCGCGAAGGAACAGACGCATATCGGTAACGACCTGATCATTACGACTCCTCCCGGTATGGATCTTCCCGGCAACCTCCGGTCCCACCTGCCGCGTTAACCAGAATTCGATTGCCGTGTGCACATCCTCTGCCTGGGGGTCAAGCGTGAATTTCCCGGCGTTCACCTCCCGCTCCAACGTCGCCAATCCCCGAAGAAGTATTGCGGCATCAGAGAGCGGTATGATGCCCGTTTTTGCCAACATGACGGTATGCGCGGTATTCACCCAAAGGTCGTACGGAACAAGGACCTCGTCTGCCGGAGGGATAACCGCCATGTCGCGACCGGCGGTAAACGCGATAACCGCATCCGACGTTTGTTGGTGAAACGCCCCGCCCCAGAGTGTATTGATAGGTTGCTTCATATTTTTTCCCTCATGTGGCAGGCAAACTCACGGATAAGAATCCGTTCGTTAACTGACCACATAAAAACCGTCCGCTCGGATCTCTCCCGGTAAAGACCGAGAGAAGTCCGATAGGACGGTTATATACGCGTGGTGCCACCTATCTTTGGAAAAGCTCTTAACAAAAAGAAAAATCCCCGTATAGCCTTGACGGAAGATTACTTTTCCCTCATTATGCTTCGTACTTTCCCTATTGCTAGGAATTTCTTCGGAAGCGGGCTCCCCATCTCGAATGGATCATCGCCTATTCAATTGTTGAATAAATTTACTACAGGTTTCTGCACTTGTCAAGATATCAAAAGATATCGTATTATAAATTAATGAAACGTCTCACTGAACAAGGCAGTACTTCGGAAATTACACAACGCATGGTAGATCAGGAAACTGAATCCATGACTGATGCGCTCGGACAAGTGGCACAGGATCAATTAGACGAGGAAACACAATTCCGCAGCCGTTTCCCCGGAAGCCGCATGGTCATCATGACACGCAGGGTACGCGTACGAAACGGATCGCTTATCCATGAGCGACAACCCCGCGACACCCGGTGAATCAATTAACCCCATAATGTTAAGTATCTAACAACTTATAACATGTTAGATCTATTACATAACCCCGCTCTATAAGATAATTTGCCCATTCTAACGGCATTTACATGAACGGGTTAAAACGCCGTTTCAAAAGCATCGCTTTTCCCGTACTTTCAAATTCATGAATTATCCCCTCTCGACAATCTAATTAAAGGCAATCACTGACTCATTTCAAAATATATCTTATAGTTTACATATCTAATTAACCCATAGTTTAGCCTCGACAGCCTCAAATTCCCGCATCGAATTTGACGCCTCTTTCCCCCTCTTCTGTAATAAAACTATGCGTCCTTATTCTCGCGTGCAAACCCATTCAATCCCTATGCATCCGGAAGGGCACGACGCGGCGCTCCCCGTATATATTCACCGAATACCGTGCCGCTAAAATCCTCACCCTATGACACAACATAAAAAATACACTATAAGTCAGGCAGCAAAACTGCTGGGAAAGTCACCAAGCACCCTCAGACGTTGGGTGAAAACCGGACGGATCCACGCGGAAACAGACCAACATGGGACCTATGTCTTCGACGGGCCGGCACTCACTACTTCCCGCTCCGTCGCACAAACCCAGCCTCGGCCGAAAACGGATTTGTTGCGCCTGAGCGCTGCAGCAAAGCGCGCGGGTGTCTCGAAAAGCACATTACTCCGTTGGGAAAAGTCCGGCCTTATCGTAGCCGACCGGATAGTGAGCGGCGCGCGGCGATTTAGGGTGGCAGATATCGATAAACTCCTCTCTACCCATGCGCGGTATCAGGGATTGCCGACCGCATTCCCCACAGAGCCTGCTCCCCCTGTACCTCACGGCGTTCCGCAACCAACCGCACGGCCACTTGATCAACCGACAACGCCAACGATACCCCAACCGAGCTCAATAACTATACCAAAATCATCAATAAACAGATCATCACAATCGACAGCACTGTCTTCGACGTTTGTTCCCGCGCCCGCCCCGGCCGACATATCTCCCGTCATTGCTCCCCCTCCGATCGAGACTCCTTCCCGGCATCTGGTGCGGCATTTTTGGCAATCACCGTATGGCGTCCTTATGATGACCGGCGTTGGCGTACTTTCTGCCGCGGCTCTGGTCCTTCAAATCTATGGATTTACCGGCGGATGGCAGCGGGCAATCGTCTCACTTGCCAAAGAAGGCACCATTGCCGTCGACGAACAAACGAGGAAAGAAATGGTTGAACAGGCACAGGTCCTCGGTACAAGCGGCGCGACCGGACCAACCGGACCCACAGGCGCTACCGGCGGAACAGGGCTTTTCGGCGCGACGGGTCTGCCGGGAAGCTCCGGACCGATAGGTCCGGTTGGCGAACCGGGACCAAGTGGTGCAGCAGGATCATCCGGCGCGACCGGACCGGTCGGCCAGCAGGGATCGAGCGGTGCAAGCGGAGCGACCGGACCAAGCGGTACACAAGGATCAACAGGGTCACAAGGTACATCAGGGGCAACCGGCGGAACCGGGACGGCGGGGGCAACCGGAATTGCCGGACCGAGCGGAGCTACGGGTGCAACCGGAGCAACGGGAGGAATCGGCGCATCGGGCCCCACCGGGGCAACAGGATCAACCGGAGCGACCGGATTTGCCGGGCCGACGGGTGCGACAGGATCAACCGGAGAAATTGGACCGACCGGAGAAATCGGCGCGTCCGGCCCAACGGGAGCAACGGGAGCCGAAGGATATTTCGGGCCGACGGGCTCAACCGGGCCGACGGGCATGGAAGGCGCAACCGGTCCGTCCGGATCGACCGGAGGCACGGGCGCCACAGGGAGTATCGGCCCGACGGGTCCCAGCGGCGCAACCGGAATAGCGGGAACAACGGGAGCGAGCGGTCCGACGGGTGCAACAGGCGCAACCGGCGAAAATGGACCAACCGGCACCACGGGAGCGACAGGCCCGACGGGTGCAACGGGAGGAATCGGAGTTACCGGCCCCACCGGACCTACCGGCGAATCCGGTCCCACCGGAGCAACCGGTGCAACGGGAGCGACAGGGTTTGCCGGTCCGACGGGTGCCACGGGTGCAACCGGCGAAAATGGACCAACCGGGTCAACGGGTGCCACGGGTACAACTGGCGAAGCGGGACCGACTGGAGCAACCGGTGCAACGGGAATAGAAGGCGCGTCAGGTCCGACGGGAAGCACGGGGGCGACGGGAGATGCCGGACCGACGGGTAGCACCGGAAGCACCGGCGCGACGGGTGAAAACGGGCCGTCAGGTTCGACTGGGGCGACGGGAGCGACCGGAGCGACGGGTACATTCGGGCCGACGGGATCGACGGGAGGCACCGGTATTGCAGGCATCCCCGGCCCGAGCGGTGCAACGGGAGCAACGGGTTCGACGGGGTTGCAGGGCGCATCCGGGCCGACGGGTGCGACAGGAGCTACAGGATTACAAGGAGATAACGGTCCCACCGGTCCTACCGGTGCAACCGGTATACAAGGATACTCAGGGCCAACGGGTGCAACCGGCGCGACGGGAGATATAGGATTACTGGGATCTTCCGGCCCCACCGGGGCAACCGGTGCGACGGGGTTGCAAGGTGCGTCCGGTCCAACGGGAGCATCCGGCGCAACAGGAACGCAGGGAGCTTCAGGGCCTTCGGGTAGCACTGGTAGTACGGGAGCTACCGGATCGATCGGTCCCACAGGAAGTACGGGTGCAACCGGCGCGACCGGAGCAACCGGTGACGCAGGACCTACCGGAGCTACGGGAAGCACGGGAATACTCGGCCTCCCGGGACCAAGCGGATCTACCGGCGCGACCGGCGCGACGGGATTAGAAGGTGCGTCCGGTCCGACCGGTAGTACCGGAGCCACAGGGAATCAAGGCGAATCGGGACCGACCGGGGCGACGGGTACCCAAGGAGCCTCAGGACCTAGCGGCGCGACCGGCGCGACGGGAGCTCAAGGCACGAGTGGCCCAACCGGGGCGACGGGAGAAGTGGGTGCATCAGGGCCGACGGGGTCTACCGGGGCAACCGGATCAACAGGCGATGCCGGCCCGACGGGAGCAACTGGTGCAACCGGTTTACAGGGAGCATCCGGCCCCACCGGCTCAACCGGAGCCACGGGAATTCAGGGAGCTTCAGGGCCTACTGGAGCTACGGGTGCAACCGGTTTACAGGGAGCATCCGGCCCCACCGGCTCAACCGGAGCCACAGGCTTCATCGGATCATCCGGTCCGACCGGGGCAACCGGCCCTACAGGAGTTCAGGGAGCGAGCGGGCCGACGGGATCAACCGGGGCGACGGGTGCCGAAGGTGCATCCGGACCAACCGGATCGACAGGATCTACCGGATCCACCGGTGAAAACGGTCCGACGGGAAGTACGGGAGCGACCGGAGAAATTGGTAGTTCCGGTCCGACCGGATCCACAGGTGCAACGGGTGAAATCGGATCAAGCGGACCAACGGGAAGTACGGGAGCAACTGGTGAGATTGGTTCATCCGGACCAACGGGTGCAACCGGATCTACCGGCGGCATCGGCGCAACCGGACCTTCTGGTTCAACCGGCGCGACGGGAGCTGAAGGTGTATCAGGCCCCACAGGATCCACTGGAGCAACAGGCATACAAGGGTCCAGTGGTCCGACCGGAAGCACTGGTGCTACTGGTGAAATAGGCTCTTCCGGTCCAACCGGATCAACAGGAGCAACTGGTGAGATTGGTTCATCCGGACCAACGGGTGCAACCGGATCTACCGGACTACAAGGTGCGTCTGGTCCGACGGGAAGTACTGGTTCCACCGGATTACAAGGATCGTCTGGACCTACTGGCTCAACTGGTGCCACGGGATTACAGGGTGCGACTGGACCGACGGGAGCTACCGGAGCCACTGGAGAAATTGGTTCTTCAGGACCCACAGGATCAACTGGGGCAACAGGAATTCAAGGAGCATCGGGGCCAACCGGATCGACAGGAGCGACGGGTATTCAAGGTTCTTCCGGACCGACAGGTTCGACTGGTTCTACTGGTCTTCAAGGCGCCAGTGGACCAACAGGATCTACCGGGGCAACAGGATTACAAGGTTCAAGCGGCCCGACAGGATCAACGGGCGCTACTGGGCTTCAGGGCGCTTCCGGTCCTACGGGATCTACTGGACCGACCGGAGATTTTGGACCGACGGGAAGTACGGGTGCAACGGGAGATAACGGACCAACTGGTAGTACGGGAGCGACCGGTGCCGAAGGAGCATCAGGGCCAACTGGCTCTACCGGATCCACGGGATTGCTGGGCGCGTCAGGTCCTACGGGATCGACAGGGGCGACGGGATCGACAGGACCTACCGGAACCGTCGGAGATGCCGGGCCAGTTGGTACCACTGGAGCGACAGGACCTACTGGAACAGCGGGAGCCTCTGGTCCAACTGGAACAGTGGGACCGACGGGAGCGAGCGGTGCCACAGGAAGTCTTGGCACTCCTGGTCCAAGCGGAGCAACCGGAGTAACGGGTGCAACAGGAGCTACAGGACTACAGGGAGCCTCCGGTCCCACGGGATCAACCGGGGCAACCGGGCTCCTGGGACCCACGGGAAGCACTGGTTCAACCGGCGCGACGGGAGATGTGGGTCCGACGGGCAGTACGGGGGCAACGGGTCAACAAGGCGCTTCGGGACCCACGGGAGCTACTGGCTTACAAGGCTCCTCTGGTCCAACTGGTTCCACTGGGGCAACTGGATTACAGGGGGCATCCGGTCCCACGGGCTCAACCGGTGCGACGGGCATGCAGGGAGCAAGCGGACCAACAGGGTCGACTGGGGCGAC